>Ga0065711_1004830_pt1 | contig 37009 bp, 29 predicted proteins | sample Hoacrofraction12_FD_59098 | JGI IMG/M metagenome (GOLD analysis project Ga0065711, IMG submission 59098) | Hoatzin crop microbial communities from Cojedes, Venezuela - Epithelial fraction 12 v2 (version 2) | ecosystem: Host-associated > Birds > Digestive system > Esophagus > Crop | place... | reverse complement strand
GCGGAAATAGCTCAGTTGGTAGAGCACGACCTTGCCAAGGTCGGGGTCGCGGGTTCGAGTCCCGTTTTCCGCTCTTTATTTATTCGAAAAATACAACAATGAATTATTATATTAGATTTTTTGATATTGAGACATTAGTCACTAATGTTGATGATGTTATTGGCTTTTTGGCATCCATACCCGAAATAGGAATGAATGAAGAGTTGGATGCTGATGTCAGAGCCTATCTCGACAGTGATGTCTTTTATCCGAAAAAATACAAGGTGGGCAGAAATTCTTATTTTATCATCATAAAGACGACGGCTGCCACCCTCGAAGATTTCAAACAGAAAAAAGCACTCCACCCGGCAGGAAACAAGATGAATATGCAGAATGTACCTACCGTAACCCGTCTGGCGGAAGAAAGAGTCGGATGGTATGAGGGAAGGATAAAATTCAAAAGAGTGATGCTTGTTCCCGGTACGGGAAAATACCAATATTTCGATACGGATTTCATCGCTGACGTGAAGGCAAACTCGGGCCAGGACTGCTACGACAGAATCGTAGATTACCTCAAAGACAGAGTAGACAGCCGCAGCCAGTTCCCGTCGGCCAAAGGAAAGAATTTCAATTTCCAATATTTGGGTAAATTTAAATAATAATCTAACATGAACAAGGTAATGTTAATCGGAAACACAGGCAAGGATCCTGATGTCCGCTACTATGAACACGACCAGGCAGTAGCAACCGTGAGCCTGGCGACAACAGAAAAGGGGTATACATTGAAAAATGGCACCCAGGTACCCGACCGCACAGACTGGCACTCTCTCGTATTCTTCGGAGGGTTGGCCAAGATTGTGGAACAGTATGTGCACAAAGGTGACAAACTCTACGTCGAAGGACGTCTTCAGACACGTTCCTACGATGACAAACAGGGAATGAAGCGCTATGTTACAGAAATCGTCGTGGATAATATGGAAATGCTGTCGCCCCGGCCTGGTGACCAACCAGCCGCGCAGACGACGGAGAATCCGGCAAAATAACTATTATTTCAGAATCGAATCATGGATTTAAGCCCGTTACAAGAAATACTTAGTGGAATAGAATTTTATCCTCCCACTCTCGGAGTGGTGATATGTATAATACTCACTTTGTTCCTGATTCTCTGTTCAGGCTTTGCCAGCGGTTCTGAAATAGCGATGTTTTCGCTCACTCCCTCTGATCTGGATGAACTGGATCCGGAGAAACGGCCGGCTGACCGCAAGATCCTCGAGTTGAGAGAGGATTCCGAACGGACATTGGCTACCATTCTGATCACAAACAACTTCGTAAATGTAACTATCATCATGCTCTGCAATTATATTTTTGCGAGCATGGTGAAGTTTCATAGTTATATCCTTGAATTCCTTGTTATTACGGTGCTCCTCACCTTTGTGTTGCTCCTTTTCGGAGAGATTATGCCAAAGGTGTTTTCCGCACAGCGCCCTTTGGCATTCTGCCGCAAGGCTGTCGACGCACTGTTTTTCCTGCGCCGTCTCTTCTGGCCCCTCGAAAGCTTGCTGATGGGCAGCGGAGTGCTTCTGGAGAAGGTGGTGCAGCCGGAAGGGCATCAGCTTAGTGTCGACGAACTGGGACAGGCTCTCGAACTGACAGACAAGAATGAACTTAAAAACGAACAGGAGATGCTGCAGGGCATCATCCGATTCGGTGACGAGACGACAAAGGAAATCATGACGTCACGTCAGGATATCGTCGGTCTGGAGTTCAGAAGTTCCTACGACGATGTCATTAAATGTATCGTGGAAAACAACTACAGCCGTATCCCTGTATATCAGGATAATCAGGACAATATCCGCGGTATTCTTTACATCAAGGATCTTCTGCCACATCTCGGCAAACCTACCAACTTCCGGTGGCAGTCGATCATCCGCCCTCCTTATTTCGTACCTGAGACAAAAAAAATCGACGATCTGCTGCGGGAATTCCAGGAAAATAAGGTGCATATCGCCATTGTTGTAGACGAGTTCGGAGGGACAAGCGGTATTGTTACTCTTGAGGATATTCTCGAGGAGATTGTCGGTGAAATCAACGATGAATACGACGAGGAGGAGAAGTCTTACGTGAAGCTGAACAAGAATACTTATATCTTCGAGGGCAAGACTCTTTTGAGTGATTTGTACAAGGTTCTCGACCTTGACGATGACACCTTCGAAGACATCGAGGGCGATGCTGATTCCCTTGCCGGTCTGATGCTTGAACTTAAGGGCGACTTCCCGAAGATTCACGAGAAACTGGAATATAAGAATTTCCTCTTCGAGATAATGGCTTTGGAAGAGCGGCGTATCAGTCGTGTGAAGGTGACGGTGAAGGAACCTGCTGACGGATCCAAAGATAAGGACGATGCCGCTGATAAGGATTGACGAACTCTCTGATGGTTCTTTTCTCGGGCTCTGGAACATTGTTTCTGACGAGCTTAACGAAGAGGATGTGAATTACGGTATCAGTCCCCTTCCACGATCGAAGGCGAGAAGGATGGAACAGGCTGCTGTCACCCGGCTCGTACGGGAAATGACGTGCGACGGGGGCATCATTGTGTCGCATGATAAAAACGGAAAACCGGAGATCCCTGGTTGGAATATCAGTATCAGTCATACCCGTGGTTTCGCTGCGGTAATCATTTCCAAAGACTATAATGTTGGTATCGATATCGAATATATTAGCGATAGGGTGAACCGTATCGTGGAGAAATTCATGCGCGATGACGAGGTCGCAGAAGATACCGTTTCCCGGCTTCTGGTATGGTCGGCGAAGGAAGCCCTCTACAAATACTTTTCGGAAGATGCGCTTGAATATTCCGAAATGCGGGTGATGACTTTCACACCTGAAAGCTCTGGTGAAGGACAGTTAGCAATCGCTAATCTGAAACGGCAGGCGCAGATAACTGTTGACTACAAGATAACAGACGATTTCGTAGTTACATATATAAGGGGACAGGAATGAACGGACTTTACACGATATTGCTTCTCATAGTATCGAATATCTTTATGACATTCGCATGGTACGGACATCTCAAATTGCAGCAGATGAAGGTGATAACATCAGCCACACCACTGTATATGGTGATACTTCTCAGTTGGATGATAGCCCTGATAGAATATTCCTTCCAGGTACCAGCTAACAGGATAGGGTATGCAGGCAACGGAGGAAGTTTCTCGCTAATGCAGTTGAAAGTGATTCAGGAAGTGATATCCTTGTCTGTATTTACAATCTTTACTGTCGTGTTTTTCCAGGGAGAATCGCTCCACTGGAATCATTTCGTATCCTTCCTATTGCTGATTCTGGCGGTATACTTCGCATTCCTCAAATAATATCGCGGTTTACATATCTTCATAGATAAGACTCTGGGTGCTCAAATGATATTCCAGAGCCTCCAGTTCCTTTATCGTCATCTTGTTGATCTTTTCCTCGATTCTTCTGATGAGCATCTCCCGTTCTAATTCGTTGTCGTGATTCATATTTCGGATATTTTATTATTTACTCCGCAAAGGTAATGATTTTATTTCTCACTGCCAAACGTATCACTATTTTTTTGGTGATGACGGAAGAGGAGAAGATACTAATTGTTAACTAAAATAATTGTCTGTTTAACTTAAAATTATCGATATCTCTAATTTTTAGTTGTATATATATAAACAATCGTGCCTGTTTCGGTTAAACAGTGAAAAAATGCGGAACTTTTCTGGAGAAACTGTTTGCAGGGATGAAAATAATCACTACCTTTGCAATGTCGAAAGGACAAAGTGATTGATTAAACTTTATTCATCATTAGATACATACGATTTAGTTAGGTTAGTAGTTATTATGTTATTGATTTATTTTGGTTTTGAAACAAGAAGAAATCCTCGCTGTGAAGCGGGGATTTCTTTTTGTTATTATCAGCCAAGCGATATTGCTTATTTAATGTTTGGTTCCTCAAGACCGAGTCCCTTCTTTTTATCCACCACTTTGAGTATAAGACCGAGAATCAGGGCTGCCACACCGAGGCTGGCGAGCATTACCAGAGGAGCAGTGTAGTTGTACTGTGTCGGATCGGTGACGCCGGGATTTGTCTTGTCGAGCACCTTACCGATAAGCAGAGGGAAGAGCCACAGGCCGATATTCTGTATCCAGAAGATCAGAGCGTAGGCGGAACCGATAATCTTTGCGTCGACGAGTTTCGGAACACTGGGCCATAGCGATGCAGGCACGAGTGAGAAACTGGCTCCGAGTACCAGGATGGTAAGATATGCGATGATGAATCCACCGGCAGCGTTACCCTTGAACATCGGAAGGATGAAGGCGAAGGTGAGGTGGCAGGCGATAAGCAGCAGCGATCCGAGGACCAGCATTGATGCAGCCTTTCCCTTATGGTCGACGTAATTACCCAGGATAGGAGTTATACCCACCGCGAGAAGGGGGAACACAGCGAAGACCGTTTCCGCCGACTGTCGCATATATCCCATATAACAGAATATCACGAGTGATACGATGGAGATGAAAAGCATGATGCGCTGCATTGTCTTGTCTTTCATGAAATTGCTTGCGAAGGCTGTGGCAGCGACAACCAGCATGATGAGATACTGGATGATAGTCACTGTGGTACCTCCCCAGAAAGAACCAGGATCCACCTCGGTGAAGGTGAGATTACACTGGAGCATGTTTACGGCATATTTCTGGAAGGGGAATATCGCAGAGTAATAAAGTACGCAGAGAAGAGCCACGAGCCAGAAACCGCTGCTTGTGAGTATCTGACCGATATCGCTGATCTTGAACGGGTCGTCCTTCTCCTCTGCTTCGCCAGTCTGCTCGTCGAGTTTCTTGTCCATGAAGAAATAAACGATAAACATGATGAGAGCAATCATCAGCAGCACCACTCCGAAAGCCACGGAACGGCTCACGCTGATATTGCCTCCCAGTTTTGCGAAGAACGGTGAAAAGATCATACAGGTAGCCACACCGAGACGGGCGAGAGCCATCTCTGACCCCATTGCGAGAGCCATCTCACGGCCCTTGAACCACTTTACTATACCGCGGCTTACAGTAATACCGGCCATCTCGACACCACAACCGAAGATCATGAATCCCACAGCGGCGAACTTAGCCGAAGCTGGCATTCCCTGATAGAAGGGAGATACGCCCAACTCGTCGAAAACAGGAATGTAATTGAGATTATTGTTAAACCATGTCTCCAGACCGCTGCCTGTGAAACTGTCTGTAACGGCATACCACTTGATGACAGCTCCGATGAGCATGACGACGCCGGAGAGCAGGGCAGTGAATCTCACCCCCATCTTGTCGAGGATGATACCTGCGAAGATGAGGAAGAATACGAATACGTTGAGGAAGGTCTCCGATCCCTGCATCGTTCCGAAGGCAGTAGAATCCCATCCTCGTTCCGACAGCATCAGGTCTTTGATAGGGGAGAGTATATCCATAAAGATATACGAGCAAAACATGGCCAGGGCCAGGAGTAGGAGAGCGGTCCAGCGCATCGTTGCCGAGTCTCTCAATGTCTTTTGAATTTGTTGTGTCATTTTATTTCGTTTTTAAGATTTCATTTTTTCAGCCATCTGTCGAGCCACTCGAAGAATGTGCGCTGCCAGAGTATACCGTTTTGCGGTTTGAGCACCCAGTGGTTCTCGTCGGGAAAGATGAGCAGTTCGGCGGGTATACCTCTCATACGTGCGGCGTTGAAAGCCCCCATTCCCTGGTTGGCGTTGATACGGTAGTCCATCTCGCCGTGGATACAGAGTATAGGAGTGTCCCATTTGTCCACGTTCTTATGCGGGCTGTTGGCATACGTTTTCTTAGCATTGTCGGTCTGGTCATCGTTCCAGTAAGCGTCGTCGTATTCCCAGTTGGAGAACCAAGCCTCCTCTGTGTCGGTATACATCGACTCGAGGTTGAAGGCACCGTCGTGTGCTATGAAAGCCTTGAACCGTTTGTTGTGGATGCCTGCGAGGAAATACACGCTGTATCCTCCGAAACTGGCACCGACAGCACCAAGGCGGTCTTTATCCACGTAAGGCAGATTTTTCACTGCGTCATCGATAGCGCTTAGATAGTCGTCCATGCACTGTCCTGTCCAGTCGCCGGAAATCTCTTCCAGCCATTCCTGTCCGAAGCCGGGCAGACCGTGACGGTTGGGAGCGATGACCACATACCCGTTGGCTGCCATGATCTGCATGTTCCAGCGGTAGCTCCAGAACTGGCTCACAGGGCTCTGCGGCCCCCCTTCGCAAAAGAGCAGGGTGGGGTATTTCTTGTTGGCGTCGAAATGTGGAGGAAGGATAATCCAGTACATCTCTTGCTTCCCGTCGGTTGTGGCACACCATCTCTGGTCGCATCCACCGAGTGCTAGCTGGTCGAGGATATGTTTGTTTTCAAATGTTATCTGTCTGATATCGGTGGCTTTCTTTCCCGGTGTCACAATATAGAGATCTGCCGGAGCTGAAAAACTGTGTCTCTCCGCGAGAATCTGTTTTTTGCCGATCATCTGCAGCGAACCCCAATCCGCCCAGTCGTTAGTCAGCTGTTTAACTTCTCCCTTGAGATTAGTCTGATACATATTCTCCTGTCCGTGCCACACACCTATATAATATATTGTGTTGGCGTCGGGAGCCCAGCAGAAAGCGTCGACATGAGAATCGAAACTCTCGGTGACGTAGCTTTTCGTTCCTTTCTTCAGGTCGTAGATGCAGAGTCTTGTCCTGTCGCTCTCATATCCGTTTCTTGGCATCGACTGCCAAGCGATATATTTCCCGTCGGGAGAGAAGCTCGGGTTCATGTCGTATCCGGGATTGTTCTTCAGATTTTCCGGACTGTTGACGCTTTGATGTTTCATGCTCTTAGTGGGATCGATCTTCGGTTCCACGTAATCAGCCGGTTTGCAGAGGTTAGTGGTCTTGCCTGATTCTATATCGTAGAGATAGATATCTGTGTCGGTGGATATGGCATAGTCGACTCCTTCCTTCTTTCTGCAAGTATAAGCGATCTGTTTGGAATCGGTGCTCCAATCCATCTGTTCGATACCTCCGAAGGGTGCCGTAGGAGCTTCGTAAGGTTCTCCTTCGAGCAGATCTTTCTCTGTTGATGCCACTGTCCCGTCGGCATTCACGTCAGCCACGAAGGGATGCGCGATGCTTTCCACATAGTGATCCCAGTGGCGGTAGTTCATGTCGGTGACCAGCCGGCCGGTAGCCTTGGGCAGATCGTCAGGGTTTTTCTTTATCGTGCCGTGATAGGGCAGACTCTTGATGTAGAGCACTTTGGATCTGTCGGGAGAGAACTTATATCCCTCTATCTGTCCGCCGGTCTTGGTCAGTTGCTTGCGGCTGCCTCCCTGGCAGTCCATCGACCATATCTCGCCTCCCGTGCAGAAGGTGATGGTATTGTCGTCCAGCCACTGCGGATCAGATTCGCTCTTAGCCGATGTGGTGAGCAGTTTCTGCCCTGTCCCGTCAGCATTCATGATATAAATCACCGTATGGCTTTTGTTTTCCTTCACGCTGTAATAACTCACCTGATATGCTATCTTCTGAGCATCGGGAGATGCCTGGTAGGCGCCGATTCGTCCCATGGCCCAAAGAGCTTCGGGAGTCATCAGATCGCTGTCCAGACGGATATTACTTTTCTGTATCGGTTTTGCCACTTCTGTTTGTCCTTTGGCAAAACTACCGCCCAGGATGAGGGCAGTAGCTGCGATTAATATTGTTTTCTGCATAAGTATATTATTTCTTGCGTTTAGCCTCTTGTTCGAGTCTTATCCGTTTCATCTCCTCAGCCTGTTTCTGCATAGCCTCAAGCCGTGCGGCCATCTTGCTTTGCTTCTGCGGATTGGCTTTGTTCTCCTTATATTTGGCCTCGAGGATGGCGAGCAGTTTCTCGTCGTTGGTAGTTTTTCTCAGTGTCCACATGATAGCAGCCGAGAAGAAGAGGGAAATGAAGTAGTAGAAGTTAAGACCTGAAGAATAGTCGTTGAAAATGAAGAAGAACATCACGGGCATGAGAACCATCATCCACTGCATCATCTTCATCTGCTGTGCCTGGTCGCCTACCATCTGATCCTTCTGCTGTCGCATGGTCATGATAGAGTAGAGTACGTTGGCTCCGCAGAAGAGAAGACAGGTGAGTGACAGGTGGTCGCCGATGAGCCATAAGTTCTTGCTCCACTCGACGATAGGATCGTAGGTGGAGAGGTCTTTTATCCATAGGAAGCTCTCTCCTCTGAGTTGTATGGCGTTAGGCACGAAGTTGAACATTGCCACCCAGATAGGGAACTGTATCAGCATCGGCAGACATCCTCCAAGCGGGCTCACTCCGTATTGAGAGTACATCTGCATCATGGCCTGCTGTTTCATCATCTGGTCTTCGGGTTTGTTATACTGGCTCGTCGCCTCGTCGAGTTTCGGTTTGAGTACTCTCATCTTGGCAGAACTCATATAACTCTTCTTTACCAGCGGGAAGGTGATGACCTTGAGTAGCAATGTGATGAGTATGAGCACGATACCCATATTTATCTTAAGTCCGTTGAGCCATTCGAACACGTAGACGGTAAACCATCTGTTGATAAGTCTCACGATAGGCCATCCGAGGTATACCAGTTTGCGGAGGTACAGTTTTTTGCCCATTGCGGTCTGTTCCTGGGCATCCTGCAGTATCTTGAAGTCGTTGGGTCCGAGATACATCTCGAATTCAGCCTTTTCCTTGCCAGTAGGATCGAAGGCTGTCTTCATCTTAGCCTCGAAGTGTTTCAGATATTTCGAGCCTTTCTCGTTGGGAACGGAGGTAAACAGTCCGTTGGCTTCGAATTCTTTCTTGTTGATGAGGATAGCGGCGAAGAACTGGTTTTTGAAAGCCACCCAGTCGAGAGGCTTGTCGATCTTCTCGTCGTATTTCTCGCTCATTTCGCTCAGATAATCCGTGTCGTCGTCATCCTTCTCCTTATATGTCAGAGAGGTATATCTGTTTTCGAATACAAAGCCCCTCTCATGCTGCCTGCAGTCCTCTTTCCATTCCACGTCCATCGACTTCATGTTGGGTGCGAACATCCCGGCCAGGCCCTGTGTCGACATATTGAAGTCGAGCAGATAATTGTTGCGGAGATGGTATTCGAAAGAGATTGTTCCCCCGTTGGCAGCCGTAGCTGTCATTGTCACGGTAGAGTCTGTCTGGTTGGAGGGGGTAAAGTAGAGATCTTGCGTAATGATATTCTCGCTTTTTCCTCCGAGCATGAAATTCATCGACTGGTCTTTATCGGAGAAGAGTGTGACATACTCCTTTCCGTCGAGGTCTTTATATCCGAAGATCTTAGCTTCCGAGGGTGTGCCTCCCTTAGTGTTGATGGTAACTTCGAGTTTCTCGTTTTTGAGAACTATCTTTTGTGCCTCTCCCTGCCTGCTTGCGAAGAAGAGAGTGGCGGAGTCGGCCTGTGCAGCTTCGATGGAGTCCTGGATCATCTTCTCCTGTGCTGTCATCTTCTGCTGCTGTTCCGCCTTCTGTCTTGCCACGTTGGCTATTGAATCCTGAGTGTGCATCGCCGCAAGTTCCTCTTCGGAAGGGCGGGTGAAATAACTGTATCCGATCAGTACGAGAGCGATCAGTACAAAACCGGTGATAGTGTTTTTATCCATTTTTTATTTTTTGTTTTCTATTGCTGTTTTTACAAAGTCAAGGAAGAGAGGGTGGGGGTTGAGCACTGTGCTCTGGTATTCAGGGTGGAATTGCGTCCCTATATACCACTTCAGTCCCGGTATCTCGACGATCTCTACGAGGTCGCTTTCGGGATTTTTACCAACACACTTCATCCCCTCGCGTTCATATTCCTGCATGAAGTCGTTATTGAACTCATAGCGATGGCGATGACGCTCCTGTATATGCTCTTTCTTGTATATGCTGAATACTTTCGATCCCTGTTTAAGCACACACTCGTATGCTCCGAGACGCATGGTTCCTCCCATATTGGTGATATTCTTCTGCTCCTCCATGATGTCGATGACGTTGTGGGGGGTCTTCTCATCCATCTCACGGCTGTTGGCATCGGCATATCCGAGCACATTACGGGCGAACTCTATCACCATCATCTGCATACCGAGACAGATTCCGAATGTCGGGATGTCATGTGTCCTGGTATATTTAGCTGCAGTAATCTTCCCTTCGATGCCTCGTTGTCCGAATCCCGGACAGATAACGATACCATCATGACCCTTGAGCTTTTCTGCCACATTCTCCTCGGTGATGGTTTCGGAATTGATGAATGTTAGCACTGTTTTGTGGTCGTTATAAGTACCAGCCTGCGAAAGACTTTCACGTATTGACTTATATGCATCCTGCAAGTCATATTTTCCTACAAGACCGATGTGAACTTCCTCCGTAGCGCTCTTCCTTCTCTCGAGGAAACTTCTCCAAGGCCCGAGCGCAGGTTTTTCTCCCACTTCCACTCCCATCTTCCTGAGGATCGCCTCGTCGAGTCCCTGATTCTGCATATTCACAGGCACTTCGTAGATGCTCGGCAGGTCTTCGCTCTGCACTACGCAGTCGCGGTCTACATTACAGAAGGAAGCCACCTTCTTGAGAATATTCTCATCGAGGTGCTTTTCCGTACGTAGCACAAGAATGTCGGGCTGTATGCCTTGACTCTGCAACTCTTTTACGGAATGCTGTGTCGGCTTTGTCTTCAATTCTCCTGCAGCCTTGAGGTAGGGGATGTATGTGAGATGTACGTTGCAGGCGTTTTTACCCAGTTCCCATCTCATCTGTCTTATAGCCTCAAGGAACGGCATACTCTCGATATCACCTATGGTTCCACCGATCTCGGTGATCACGAAGTCATAGCGATACTTCTCTCCAAGGAGTTTGATGTTGCGCTTTATCTCGTTGGTGATATGCGGTACCACCTGTATGGTCTTTCCCAAGTAGTCTCCCCTTCGCTCCTTGTCGATAACGGCCTTGTATATACGGCCTGTGGTGAGCGAGTTGGCTTTGGTGGTCTGTATACCGGTGAATCGCTCGTAGTGTCCCAGGTCGAGGTCTGTTTCCATACCGTCGACGGTGACGTAGCACTCCCCATGCTCGTATGGGTTGAGGGTGCCCGGATCGATATTGATATACGGATCAAACTTTTGGATTGTGATGTTGTAGCCTCTTGCCTGCAAGAGCTTACCGATTGACGATGAGATGATTCCCTTTCCCAAGGAAGAGACCACTCCGCCGGTGACGAAGATATACTTTGTTTCTGCCACGATAATTTATAATTTTTTTTGTTCCTTATTTTATTCTGATAATTACAAATTTGGGGCAAAGTTACAAAAAAATAGTGAAACTGACAAGAATATTTCCCTTTATGATGAAAAAATCGGAGAATAATTACTACCTTTGCATCTGATATGAAACATTTCAGAATTTTACTTCTTGCGATGACACTTTATTCATTGTCGTTCTGCAACGTTACATTTGCCGACTCCAGGACAGGCGCTTCTGCTTCTGATTCGAGCATAGTCGTACAGTATACCGATTCTCTCAGTTCTTATGCTGACAGTTTGTATAATAGCTCTTCGTCTCTTTCCCAGAGCATAGCTAAGACAGCCGCATCGCGGAACAACAGATATTACAGACTATTCACTCCTCTGACATTCTATCATGGGGTGGCTGCTAATCATCTTGGCTATAACTTTGGAGATAGTTCATATGATGATGTAGACGAGCAAGTTGATAATACTCTGCTAAATTTCTACTTAAAGTATCCATGGCTTGTTTCTGATACCGAGTCGAAGATCAACAGTGCCGGTACTATCCCGGAGTCGATACAGGAGCCGATAACGAGTACTATCGCCCTTACCGACGCCACAGCCCCGGTGCCGGAAGAGGTGGATATCACTCCTGTGGATATTGTGGTGAAGAAACCTAACTTCTGGAAGATTTCCGGTGATTACAACCTGCAGATTATCCAGAGTTATATCAGCGGAAACTGGTATAAGGGCGGCGAGAGCAACTATTCGATGCTCGGCGCCGTGACGATGCAGGCTAACTATGATAATAAAAGCAAACTGAAGTTTGATAACAAACTTGAACTGAAGCTCGGTTTCCGCTCTTCGGAGAGTGATTCTATTCATAAATACAAAACGTCGGAAGACCTTATACGATATACCGGCAAACTAGGTCTGCAGGCCACCAAACGGTGGTATTATACCTTGCAGCTCACTGCTTACACCCAGTTCCACAGAGGGTATAAGAGCAACGATCTGACGGTGTATTCCGACTTTATGTCACCGTTCAACCTCAACCTGTCGCTCGGTATGGATTACAAGGTAGAGTCGAAGAACAAGAAACTGACCGGAACCGTGAATATCTCTCCCTTGGCATACAACATGAGGTATGTTAGCCGTCTGGCCCTTGCCACCCGTTACAGTCTTGAGGAAGGCCATCACACTCTGCATGAGTTCGGTTCCGACTTTACTGTCGACCTCACATGGAAATTCACTGACGATATCTCGTGGAAGACTCGTCTCTACGGGTATACTTCTTATAAGCGAGCCGAACTGGAATGGGAGAATACTTTCTCTTTCAAAGTGAACAAGTATATAGCCACCACGCTCTTCATCTATCCCCGTTTCGACGACGGTGGCTCGCGTGATGCTGATCGTGGATACTGGCAGCTTAAAGAATATGCCTCTATGGGATTCTCCTACTCGTTCTGAACTTTCATCTCAGATCCACTACCTCGGCATTGGGGAAATCCTTGCTGTTAAACTTAAACACCGTGTCTTTCAGCGGTGTGGCCTTGAATTTTGAGATATGGATTTCGTTCCATCCGCTCTTGTCTTTCATCTTCACAAGAGTAGGCACGTATGTCTTCTGATTCACTGATATATACATCTCCGGATTGCTCCCAGTAGGAGTGAGGTGGATCACGAACAGACCGTTTTTCTTCGTCATCAGATACTTATACCCACTTTTGTAAAGATTGATGAAGTTATAGGGGTTGATACGGTTCTGCTGAGCCTTAGTCGGAGTACTGACATTCACTTCCTCAGTGCTCTTCATGTAAGTCCATTGCGTCTTACCGTCATACCATACGATAGCCTCGGCCGACGTGGCGTGAAACTTCACCCCTTTGATGGCTATAGTGCCGCTTGTCTTTCCCATCTTCGGGTGCGACATCGTAAAGGCAGCACTTGCCCCTCCTTTGGTGCCCACAACCTTGGCGCATTTGTCGAGTACCTGTTTTGCCGTCTGGGCGCTCATTCCTATTGTTGAAAGGCACATCAGTGCCATCATTATCAATTTCTTTCTCATAGTTCCTTTTTTAATTTTGTATCTTATTCTATGTCTTTAGAATCCCGGAGCATTGACATTTCCTCTTAGTCCTGCCAGGAGGGTGTTAAGTGAATTTTCATCAGTGATCATAACTTCTCTAGGTTTGCTGCCCTGTGCTGCACCTACGATTCCGGCTCTCTCCAACTGATCCATCAGTCTTCCGGCTCTGTTGTATCCGATAGAAAACTTGCGCTGTATGAGAGATGTAGATCCTTGTTGGCTTGCTACGATCAGATGAGCAGCCTCTTCGAATATCGGGTCTAGATGCTGCATGTCGACGCCGCTGCCCTCCACTGCACCATCGTCACCGGTATCCGGCTCGGGCAGTTCGAAGATGTCAGGATATCCCTGCTGCTTAGAGATGAATTCGTTGATTGCCTCCACCTCGGGAGTGTCGATGAAGGCACACTGCACTCTGACTGGCTCAGCACCGCTGAGGAAGAGCATATCGCCTCGTCCTATCAGCTGGTTGGCACCAGGACGGTCGAGAATGATACGGGAGTCCATCATCGCAGCCACCTTGAAGGCCATACGGCCCGGGAAGTTGGCCTTGATATTACCGGTGATAATCGACGTCGTGGGTCGTTGGGTGGCTATCACCATATGAATGCCCACGGCACGAGCCAACTGGGCGATACGTGCGATAGGCATCTCTATCTCCTTGCCTGCCGTCATGATCAGATCACCGAACTCATCGATAATTACCACGATATATGGCAGGAAACGATGACCTTGCTCGGGATTGAGCCTGCGACTGTTGAACTTCTCATTATATTCGTCGAGTTTTCTCGCTCCGGCCTTCTTCAGCAGGTCGTATCTCGTATCCATCTCTTTGCAGAGGGAATTGAGGGTGTTCACGACCTTTTTCACATCGGTGATAATCGGTTCGTCTTCTCCCGGAATTGCTGCGAGGAAATGATGGTCGAGCGACTTATACACGCTGAACTCCACCTTCTTCGGGTCGATGAGCACGAATTTCAGTTCTGCCGGATGCTTCTTGTACAGGAGCGAAGTGATTATAGCATTAAGACCTACAGACTTACCTTGTCCTGTGGCACCGGCGACGAGCAGATGCGGGATCTTGGCAAGGTCGACCATAAACACCTCGTTCTGTATCGTCTTTCCCAGTGCCAGAGGCAGTTTCATCGTCGTCTCCTGGAACTTCTTAGAGTTGATGATACTCTTCATCGACACGATTTGCGGTTTGGCATTAGGCACCTCGATTCCGATAGTACCCTTTCCGGGAATCGGTGCGATGATACGGATTCCGAGAGCCGCAAGACTCAGTGCGATGTCGTCTTCGAGGTTTCTTATCTTCGAGATTCTCACACCCTCGGCCGGTGTGATCTCATATAAGGTGATGGTCGGGCCCACTGTGGCCGTGATCGTCCTGATCTCAACACCGAAATTTTTCAGCACCTCGACGATACGGTTCTTGTTGGCGTTCTGCTCGTTCATGTCGATGAGGGGCTTTCCGTCATACTCACCGTCTTTCATCAGATCGAGGGTGGGGTAGTGGTAATTTTCGAGGTCGAGCTTGGGGTCATATTTGTCCATCAGCTTGTCTCCCACAACCACCTTTCCGTCAGCCGTTTCCTCCTCTGTCCCCGTGACAATCTCCATGTCGACATCGTCATTTCCTACTGAGACAGACTCCGCGGCTTTCTCCTTCTTTTGTTTCTTGGGTTGCGTGTATTCCTCCTTTATCTCCTCAGCTGCAGGATCTGATACCACCGGCCCCATATCGGTGAATTCCACAGTCTGAGCCGTGGGATTGTCGAAGACCACGGGGTCAGGTTCCGTCTCCTCCGCAGGAGTATCCTCTTCTGGCGACTTGCTCGTCCTGACGGTGAATTTCACCCTGTCGCTGAAATATTTCACGGGGTTGAGAGCTTTTCTCACAAAGGTGATAGTTTCGTTTGTGACGAAGGTGAGGAATATGAGCATGGTGATGCCGAGGATGGCGATAAGGCCGGGCTCCCCGATGACATTTTTCAGATAGTTACATACGAACTCCCCGTGGTCACCGCCAGGATTGAACACCGAGTCGTAGAAGATTGGAGCGACAAACTGTGCCAGAGTCACCGACAGCCATATCATCACTACCATCGTTCCGAGGAACCATTTCCACAGATTCATTTTGTAAGCTCCCATCAGTCTCAGTCCCGCGAGGATGAGAAACATCGGGATGAGAAACGCCGGATGGCCGAAACATCTCTTCATCAGGAAGTAAGATACGTATGCTCCGAGCGACCCGCAGGAGTTTTTGAACTCCATGCTTTCGTTGAGTAAGTCGCTGGCCCTGCGGCTTTCGAGCAGACTCTGGTCTACATCCGCAGTATTGATATAGGATACGAAGGCGATGATAAGAAATATCGCCACGGCGCAAAGGATGAGGCCGAAGATAAACGTCGCCCTCTCGTTGATAAACATATCTTTTATCCCCAGCGCTTCATTGAATGACTTCGCCGGAGCCTCTTTTTTTTTCTTCTTCATGTCAACTTATTACAAATTTTGATGCAAAGATAAACATAAAATGAGAAAAAACGGCACACATTCCGATTTTTTTTGTAATTTTGCAACTTGTAATGATGAAGAATATATGAAAACTATTTATAGCAGATACGATAAAACGAAAATCAACGATCTCCCGAGAGTGGTTTTCGACGGAAGGATTTTCGTCATCACGACAGAGGGCGAGGCCGACAAAGCCGTTGCTTATCTCCGTGATGCCGAAATGCTCGGTATTGACACAGAGACGCGACCCGTTTTTCAGCGGAAACAGCGTGCCATCGTCAGTCTGCTCCAACTAAGTACCCATGATACTTGCTTTCTCTTCCGACTGAATATCATGGGAGTGCCTGATTCCGTGAAACAGTTGCTTGAAGACGAGAGTATACCCAAGATCGGTCTCTCTCTGCACGATGACGTGCATTCCCTCAGTCAAAGGATGAATTTCACTCCGGGGGCTTTCTACGACCTTCAAGACCACTTCAAGGAGATAGGTGTCAAAGATCTCAGTCTGCAGAAACTCTATGCTAACGTGTTCGGTGAGAAAATCAGCAAGGGGCAACGGCTGAGCAACTGGGACGCTGATGTGCTCAAAGAATCACAGAAGGAATATGCTGCTACTGACGCCTGGGCATGTCTGAAACTCTACGAAGAACTCAAGAGGCTCAAGGAGACCGATGATTACAAACTCGTCGTGGTTCCAGAACCGGACATTCTCAAAACCGACGATAAAGCGAAAGAAACGGCAACCGACAATCCAGATACTTACAAGCATAATGACAACATATAAAAATATATACCTCAAGCGGGGAAAAGAAGACAGTCTGCTGCGTTTTCACCCTTGGATCTTCTCCGGAGCCGTGCATCATATCGACGATGGAGTGGAAGAGGGCGACATCGTGAGAGTGATAAGCAGCGACGGACGATACATCGCCACAGGACACTATCAGCAGGGGTCGATCACCGTGAGAGTGCTCACTTTCCGCGATGTGCCCGTTGACGGGCAATTCTGGACCTCGAGACTATCCTCGGCATTCATGATGCGGCAGAGCATCGGCATCGCTGACAATCCCGTGAACAATACCTACCGCCTTGTCCACGGTGAAGGAGACAACCTCCCGGGACTGATTATCGACGTATATGGTGATACTGCTGTGATGCAGGCTCACAGCATCGGTATGCACCTCGTGAGGGAGACTGTCGCAAAGACTCTCGTCGAGGTGATGGACGGACGCATCGCAAATGTGTTCTATAAAAGCGACACGACTCTTTCGTTTATGGATCCCGAGAACGGATATCTCATCGGGGGAAGCAAAGACAATATTGCGATGGAAAACGGACTGAAGTTTCATGCCGACTGGGTGAAAGGACAGAAGACCGGATTCTTCGTAGATCAGCGAGATAACAGGTCACTCCTCGAAAGATACGCGAAAGACAAAAAGGTGCTCAATATGTTTTGTTATACTGGTGGATTCTCCTTCTATGCCATGAGAGGCGGGGCACGCCTTGTACACTCCGTCGACAGCAGCGCCAAGGCTATCGAACTCACCAATCAGAATGTGGAACTCAACTTCCCCGGCGATGCCCGTCATCAGGCTTTCTGCGAGGATGCCTTCAAATTCCTCGACTCCATGGAGGAAAACTACGATCTTATAGTGCTCGATCCTCCGGCCTTCGCCAAGCATCGTGGTGCCATCCACAATGCCCTCAAGGGATATACACGTCTTAACATGAAGGCTCTGGAAAAAATACAGAGCGGAGGGGTGCTCTTCACCTTCAGTTGTTCGCAGGTGGTGACAAAGGATCACTTCCGTAATGCAGTCTTCACCGCAGCTGCCATGGCGAAACGAAAGGTGAGAATACTACACCAGCTACATCAGCCGGCCGACCATCCGATAAACATCTACCATCCTGAGGGCGAATACCTCAAGGGACTGGTACTCTATGTTGAATAAAGAAAACTTAACCAACCGATATATGAATAGAAACATTGTTATATCCGCTCTGCTCCTATGCTTCGCCTCACTTCCGGCGACAGCACATAAGAAGACGGAAAACCTTAAACACTGGATGTTCTCCCACAACAACAAGCACTGGCTCAATGTTGACATTCCCCACGACTGGGCCATCAGCGAACCCTTCGACAAGAAATGGGACCTGCAGACTGTGGCGATAGAACAGAACGGGGAGACGCAGGCCACCGAGAAGAGTGGACGCTCGGGGGCTTTGCCGTGGATAGGAAAGGGATTCTATCGCACGTCCTTCATATCCGACGATAGCAAATATTACGAGTTGGTGTTCGACGGAGCCATGAGCGAACCTGTGGTGTATGTCAACGGTGTCGAAGCCGGTCGCTGGGCCTATGGATATAATGCCTTCCGGCTCGATATCTCACGACTTGTAAATCCGGCCGGGGAACAGAATATCATCTCCGTGGCTCTCGTCAATCTTGAGGAGAGTAGCCGGTGGTATCCCGGCGCGGGAATTTTCCGGCCTGTGACGCTCATCCGTACTTCCGGTCCTTCCATCGATACATGGGGCATCGACTTCCGGACCCTCTCTCTCGACGGAAAGGGTCGGGCGGAACTTTCGCTCGATGTAGACCTCTGCAAGGCGGAACATCATAAAGGGCTGTCGCTCTCTGTCGATCTCGCTGATGCCAATGGCAGGGTCGTGGCGCATCAGGAGAGCAAGGCTGGGGAATTCGAAGCTAACAACTTCAGCAGTCGCAGGTCGTTCAGAATGACTATTGGCGATGCACACCTGTGGTCGCCCGAAACACCTTATTTATATAACCTTTCATTGACACTCAAAGACAATAACAGTGGTGAGGTGCTCGACATACAGCACAAGAAAGTTGGGGTGAGGACCGTCGCCATAAGTGCAGAGAAAGGATTTCAACTCAACGGACAGACGAGGAAGTTTAAGGGAGTTTGTCTCCATCACGACCTCGGGCCTCTCGGAGCGGCGGTCAACAAAGCAGCCCTCGTTCGTCAGATCAAGATGATGAAAGAGATGGGTGCCGATGCCATCCGTACGGCTCATAATATGCCATCGACGATGCAGATGGATATTTGCGACTCGCTCGGTATGATGGTGATGGCAGAGAGTACCGACACCTGGAAAGACAGAAAGGTGAGAAACGGCTACAACCGCTTCTTCGACAAGTGGATAGAGAAAGATATCACCAATCTGATCCTTAACCACCGCAATCATCCTTCCATCGTGATGTGGAGTATCGGAAACGAGATTCCGGAGCAATGGAAGTCTGAGGGGGCCGACAGAGCCGAGATGCTCGTAAACCTCTGCCACAAACTCGACCCCACCCGCCCCGTCACTGCAGGTTGCGACAAACCTGAAGGAGGCGTGAAAAGTGGTTTTCTGGCCACTCTCGACGTACCGGGTCTTAACTACAGAGTTCATAAGTACCAGCAGACATATTCAGCTCTGCCTCAAGGCTTTCTCCTCGGCAGCGAAACAGCATCGACTGTGAGCTCCCGGGGTGAATATTTCTTCTCCGTGGAACCTAAGGCGATGGCAGTGCATGATAACGGCCAGAGTTCTGGTTACGACAACGAATACTGCTCGTGGAGCAATCTTCCCGATGATGACTGGGCTGTACAGGACGACAATTCATGGACCATCGGAGAATTTGTATGGACAGGTTACGATTATCTCGGAGAGCCCACACCCTACGACGAATACTGGCCCTCGAGGAGTTCTTATTTCGGTATCTGCGACCTCGCGGGACTGCCCAAAGACAGATACTATCTCTATCGTTCACGTTGGAACACCGTAGACCATACTATCCACCTCGTGCCTCATTGGACGTGGCCCTCGTCGATGAAGGATAAGACGATACCCGTGGAATGTTATACCGACTTCCCCTCTGCAGAACTCTTCGTCAACGGTAAGAGTCAGGGCGTGGCTCGCAAGGATCCATCGCAGCGCATGCGCCGCTACCGTCTGATATGGGATAACGTGGTATATCAGCCGGGAGAACTTTCCGTGGTGTGCTATGATGCTGACGGTAATGTCGGGGGACGTCAGACGGTGAAGACCGCCGGTAAGACCAGAAGCCTGCACCTCGAGGCCGACAAGACGGCTTTCGACAGTGATGACGATGATATCATCTTTGTCACCGTGTCAGCAGTGGACAGAAACGGTATCGTAGTTCCTGACGACTCTACAAGAGTGTATGTCGGTGTAACAGGGGGAGGCGATTTCAAAGCCCTCTGCAATGGTGATGCCACATCGCTCGAGCAGTTTACCGAACCTACGATGAAACTCTTCCACGGTCAACTCGTGGTTCTCGTGAAGAAGAATCCCGACGACAACCGCCCGGCAGTGCTCACCGTAATATCCGAGGATAAGAAATTTAAATCGCGAATCGCATTAAAAAGATAATATTATCACATGCCAGAAAAAAAATCAGGGAAAACGAAGGCCACGGCGCCGATAAATAATACATACGGACATCTGCCGCCTCAGGACATTCAGACGGAGGAAGCCGTGCTCGGTGCTCTGCTCGTCGATAAGGATGCCTTTACCGTAGTGGGCGATATGCTCCGTCCGGAGGTTTTCTACGACAAACGACACCAGTGCATCTATGAGGCCATACAGAGTCTCAATATGCGGCAGGAGGCCGTAGACTTCCTAACTGTGAGCGACGAACTGGCGAAGAAAGGCAACCTCGATACCGTCGGGGGGAGACCTTACCTTGTGGAACTTTCCGCCAAGGTATATTCATCATCGCACGTAGAGCAGCATGCCAAGATAATAAAAAACAAATATCTCGCCCGTCAGCTTATCTCCTTCGCCAGCAATGTGGAAACAAAGGCTTTCGACGATACCGTTGATGTCGACGAACTCATGCAGGAAGCGGAGGGGGGACTCTTTGAACTATCTCAGACAAACATGCAGCAGGACTATACTCATATCAGTCCGGTGCTGCAGCAGGCGATTAACGATATCCACAAGGCGGCAGCCAAGTCCGACGGACTATCAGGCCTGCCCAGCGGATACCATCAGCTCGACAGTATCACCTCCGGATGGCAGCCCTCCGACCTTATTATTATCGCCGGACGACCAGCCATGGGTAAGACCTCGTTCGCTCTGTCTATGGCGAAGAATATGATCGTGGAGTATAATATCCCCATCGCCTTCTTTTCTCTCGAGATGAATAACGTGCAGCTCGTCAACCGTCTTATCTCCAGCGTCTGCGAGATTTCGGGTTCGACGATACTCAGCGGACAATTGCAGACTGACGAATGGGAGCGTCTCGATGCCAATATCTCACGACTGGAGAACGCCCCGCTATATATCGACGATACTCCGGCTCTGTCGGTATTCGAGCTCCGCACCAAGGCCCGACGATTGGTGAAGGACAAAGGTGTGAAAATGATAATGATCGACTACCTGCAGCTGATGAACGCCAATGGAATGCGGTTTAATAGCCGTCAAGAGGAAGTGTCGACGATAAGCCGCTCTCTCAAGGGACTGGCTAAGGAACTGAACATACCAGTGATAGCTCTTTCGCAGCTCAACCGCGGACTCGAAAGCCGTGAGGGCAACGAAGGCAAGCGGCCTCAGCTCAGCGACCTTCGTGAGTCGGGTGCCATAGAGCAGGATGCGGATATGGTGATTTTCGTGCATCGTCCGGAATACTTCCATATATATCAGGATGAGAAAGGACATGATCTGCGAGGTATGGCTGACATCATCATCGCCAAGCATCGTAAGGGTGCCGTGGGTGATGTCTTGCTTCGTTTCAAGGGTGACTATACGAGATTCGAAAATCCCGACGACGGACCTATCGCGCCTCCGACGTCCGGGGGTGAGATCCGCGGTTCGAAGATCAATGGCGGCGCAGAGGCTAATCCCTTCCCGGATGATGTCGATCCTTTCCCCATGGATAATGATCCCTTCGGGGGTGGTAACAGCGATGTGCCGTTCTAAATATGCGGGGCGGCGGATTCTTCCAAGGAAGGGCTTCTTCGCGCCCGCGTATCTATAATTTTTAAAGAAAAAATCCTACACATTGCACAAGTGATAGTGGTTCAGTGCCTTATGTGTGATTAACTATAGGCTGAAATTACACCAAGAATGGGCAGTCGTTTCAGACTATTTAAAACGGAGGTCGCCGGCGACATAAGATCCAAGACTATGTTTTTGGTCGATGAAAACATAGTCTTTGACTGGTGAAAACGGCGTTTTTGACTGGTGAAAACGGCGTTTTGGGAAAGCAAATCTGTAGGGCATAGAATTCTATAAGCGCTTGATGTATAATGACTTATCTTAATATTGGCTTTTGGCTCGCGATTGCTTCGATACCATCCTTCGCCACCAATAAGCACCTGATACATAGATGTTTGTGTAATGTGCAGGAAAAGTTTCGTTAAAACTCCTGGTAGTCTCCTCGAGGGATATTCTTTCCGCAGAGCAGACATCTCAGTTCATTTGTAATAGCTCTTTATTTCTTATTCTTCAGTTTTTTGATCCTTCTTACCGCCTCGTTGCATTCCGGATATAGCGCCAGAGCCTTTTCATAATTTGCTATGGCGGCATCGTTCATTTTTTCTCTTTCGCAATCCTTTCCCATGAGGACATATTCCGCGGCAAGCTTTTTCAGAAATTCATTCCGTGCTGTTAACTGTTCACGCAACTGATTGTTCTCATGCCGCAGTTTGTTTATTACTTCCAGTTTCCTGCGTATAAACCGGCGAATGTTTGGCTTTTCGATATCATATCTGCTATGTATAGCCTTGAAGAAATTATCGAGAAACGTCTGCATGTCACCTTTGTCGAAAGCTTTGACAGCATCGTGGTATTCTTTGTCGGCCTTACCCTCCTGTAGAGCCTGTGATATAAGTCCCGAGTCGTTATACGACTTTGCGAAAGATATTATTTCATTCTTGACGAAGATTTCCGACCGTTGGATGGGCTGCTCGAGGCTGATGCCGCCAAGACTCTTGCAGCGGCTGAGTGCCACGTATGTCTGCCCTCCTGCGAAGGCTCCTCCAGTGAAGTCGATCTTCACCTGGTTGAATGTCAGTCCCTGGCTTTTATGTACAGTTATAGCCCATGCCAGACGCAGGGGGTATTGGGTATATGTGCCGAGTTCTTCCTCTTCTATCTTTTTCTCTTTTTCATTGTAGGTATATCTCACGTTCGACCATACCGACCTTTCGACATCAAACTCTTCACCCTCTTCAGTGATTACGGTGATGAGACCTCCACTTTCGTCTATGGCTTCGACGATGCCGAGGGTGCCGTTCACCCATCTGTGTTCCTGATCATTCTTTATGAAGATAACCTGTGCTCCGACCTTCAGCCGCAGTTCGATAGGCGAGGGGAGAGAACTTTCTGGAAACTCGCCTCTCACGACTCCGGTGAAGACAAAAGAATCTCCTGCCAGATGACTTAGCTTTTCTTCATTGATATGGTCTACTATGTCCCGTCGGCAGGCAAGAGTGATGGGAAGACTGTTGCCGGAATCATCAAGGGTGGCTCCCACGCGTTGGTTGAGCAGTGTCAAATCCGAGACGTTAGAATGGTTTACTCTTATCCTGTCGAGGATGGATATGAATTCGGGCGAAGACTGCCGGTAAACCTTCTTCAGTTCGATGCTCACAAGTCTCATCTGTCGGAATACGTAGGCATTGAAAAAGAAGTATGATGGATAGTAGGGTTGCAGTATCTTTCTGTCTTCTTCTTTCACCACCGGCTCCAACTGATAAACATCGCCCACCAGTAGCAGTTGTTTTCCTCCGAAGGGCTCATGAGTATTCCCAGAATATACTCGCAGTATTCTGTCGATAAGGTCCATATAGTCGGCCCTTACCATGCTGACCTCGTCTATTATAATGAGTTCAAGCTGCCTGATCAGTTTCCGTTTTTCACTGGAATATTTCAGTGTCTCTTTGATATGCCTGGGAGTATATCTGTCGTCTTCAGGTACTACCGGATGGAAAGGGAGTTTGAAGAAACTGTGGAGGGTCGCTCCTCCGGCATTGATTGCCGCGATGCCTGTAGGGGCTAGTACTACGTATTTCTTTTTCGTGATACTGCAGATATATCGCAATAAGGTGGATTTTCCCGTCCCTGCCTTTCCGGTGAGGAAAAGGGAGCGACGGGAAAACTGAACCAACTGGAGCACCTGTTGCAGCTCCGTGTTGTCGAGGTCTATATTTTCTAAATCAAAGGTTGTCAAGAGTCACTTGTTCGTAAGTGGTACCGGTTTTCTTTTGTTCCGGGGCGGTGTTCTGCTGTTGAGTGTTCGGTTTCGCCGACGGGTTTTGTACCGGCTGTTGCTTTCCCTGTTGCTTTCCCTGATCAGCACCGGGCACTGTTGCGGCATTCGGGTCCATCTCCACCGGTTCCCCACCGCCTTCATCACCTCCCATATTAATGGGGTTGCCGAACTCGTCAAGTTCTATCATCTGTTCGTCGGGGATTGAGTCGTTGTTTGCTGCAGCTCTCGGGCGAGCGTAATAGTAGCATTCATACATCGACGACGTGATATCCTGATCCACAGGCTTAGGCCATTTACCCTTGTATCTGTCGAATTTCGGGTCCTGATAGAGTGCCTGGAAGAAATATCCGCATATAGGCAGGGCGGTACGGCTTCCCTGTCCGAGGGCGCCCGTACGAAAGTGGATATTTCGGTATTCGCCTCCTACCCATGCTCCGACGACAAGTTTCGGTGTCACTCCCATAAACCAAGCATCGGCATGATTGTTTGACGTTCCGGTCTTGCCGCCCCAGTCGGATATACGCCAGGCATTACCTCCGACGTATCCCGGGAAGTTGCCGCCCGTTCCTCCGTTGCATACTGCCTGAAGCATTTTTTGCATCAGATATGCACTCTTATAAGGTATGGCTTGTTCTGAAGTGTCTTCAGCCCGGTAGATCTCTTTGCCGTCCCGGTCGACGATCCTTACCACAAGCACCGGTTCGTGATGGCGGCCGTCGTCAGCCACGGTACAATAGGCATTAGTGAGTTCCACGAGATTCACGTCCGACGATCCGAGGGGAAGTGACGGGGTGGGGTCGAGCTTGCTCTTGATTCCCATCTTGTGGGCTGTATTGACGATGTTTTTCACTCCCACTTCCTGACCTAGCCGCACTGCCACGGAGTTGATACTCTGTGCGAAGGCTGTGCGCAGCGGCATCGAGTCGCCGGTGAAGTATCCGTTGGCATTTGTGGGAGCCCATAACACTTCTTCTTTCTTCTGCTGGTCATACACCATCATACTGAAATATTCATCGCGGCGTTTGTCACAGGGTGTGAGTCCCTGATTCATCGCTTCGGTATATACGAAGAGTTTGAATGTGGATCCCGGCTGATGCTTGGCTTTGACCTTGTCGTACTTCCATGTCTTGAAGTCCACGTCTCCGACCCATGCTTTCACATGGCCGGTCTGCGGCTCCATGGCGAGGAATGCGCAGTGCATGAAACGGAGCATGTAGCGTAATGAGTCTATCGTGCTCATCTGTTTTTCGACAGTTCCTTTTTCATAATCGAAGAGGACCACCTTATGTGGTTCGTTGAGCTTCTTCAGTACGGAGTCGGGATTGTTGTTGTATTTCTTCATCAGAGCCTTGTAGTAGGGCAGTTTCTGAAGTTTGTCCTCCACGAACCCGGGCATCGGTTTGTTGTTTTCGTCCACCCATGGTTCCTGTCCCCTCCAATGGTTGTCGAAGTTGTTCTGTACCACCTTCATCTGTTTTACAGCAGCCTCTTCGGCATATTTCTGCATCTTAGTGTCGATGGTGGTGTATATCTTCAGTCCGCTGGTATACAGGTCGCATTTGTTTTCCTTGCACCAGTCTTCGAGATAGTCTGACACTGCCTCGCGGAAGTATGTCGCCTGTCCGTCGTAGTTTTTCTCCACGCTGTAGTTGAGTTCGATATCCTTGGTGATGAGGGTGTCGTATCTGGCCTTGTCGAGATCACCGTGTTCGAGCATATTGGTGAGCACTACGTTTCTTCTGGCCTTCGACTTTTGGGGATTGGTGATCGGATTGTATGTGGTTGTCGCTTTCAGCATTCCGACAAGTACCGCAGCCTGTTCTACGGTGATATCCTTGGGTGTGGTGTTGAAGTATGTCTTGCATGCTGTCTTGATACCGAAGGCATTACTTCCGAAGTCTACGGTATTGGCATACATTTCGAGAATGGTCTTCTTGTCGAAGAAATATTCCAACTTAAGAGCGATGATCCATTCTTTACTCTTCATGATCAGAATCTTAAGTCCTGGAACATTACCGAGCAGACCTGTGGAGTATTCCGTTCTAACGCGGAACATATTCTTGGCCAGTTGCTGGGTTATGGTAGAAGCACCTCGCCCTCCGTTTTGCACTAGGGCATCCTTGACAGCCGCACCGATACCAAGTATGTCGATACCATGATGTTCGTAGAATCGTTCGTCCTCGGTGTCGATGAGAACCTTGAAGAATTCTGGATTGATGTCTTCATATTTCACAGGCTGACGGTTTTCACTGAAGAAACGTCCTATCATCACGCTGTCGGCGGAATAAATCTCCGAAGCCTCGGCGGTATGAGGCTTGCGTATCTGTTTTGTGCCGGGGGATTTTCCGAAGAGCCACAGGAAATTCATGTCCACCGCTCCGAAGTAGAGCAAAAGTAGTACGATGAAGCCGAAGATGGTGGCAAGGGTCTTTTTCCACCACGGGCCTTTGAACAGATGAAAATACCATTTGAAGAACCATCCGATGCCTTTGAAACAACTCTTGACCGTTCTCCACACTATGTTTTCCTGCTTATTACTATCCATAGTTTTACCTGTTGTTGTCGATATAATTTATTATGGCGTCGGTCGCTGTAGGGGTGAACCATTGCACCTCTTCGTCGCGTCTGTACCATGTGAGTTGCTTTCTGCAATATCTCCGGCTGTTGCTCTGTATCTGTCTTATGGCTTCCTCGAGTGATATCTCTCCGTCGAAGTATGCGAACATCTCTTTGTATCCAACGGTATTCAGGGCGTTGAGTCCTTTCTGTGGATATACCGATTTCGCCTCTTCGATAAGACCGGCTTTGACCATTGCTATCACCCGGGCGTTGATTCTCTCGTAGAGTTGTTCGCGAGGCAGATTAAGACCGATCTTTATTATCTTGAATGGTCTTTGCTTTTTTTCGCTCACCCTGAATGACGTGTATGTCTTTCCGGTCATTTCGCATATCTCCAGAGCATGAATCACCCGTCGAGTGTTCTGTTTGTCTACGATGTCGTAGTATTCCGGATCGAGCTTTTGCAGATCGGCAAGCAACGGAGCAAGTCCTTCCGACTCATATATCTGTTTTATGCGATGACGGGTATCGTCGTCTATTGTCGGGATATCGTCGATGCCCTTGCACACAGCGTCGATATACATCATACTTCCACCGGATAGCAGGGCAATATTATTTGTCTCGTGCTGCTGACTGATAATTTTCAGAGCGTCAGCCTCATACATCGCTGCGCTGTAGTAATCCTCGATAGACAGGTTACCCACGAAGTAATGCTTCACCCCGGCCTGTTCATCAGCTGTAGGAGCAGCAGTGCCTATGGGTAGTTCGCGGAACATCTGCCGGGAGTCAGCATTGATGACAGCCGTTCCGTAATGCCGGGCGAGGGCGATGCTTGTTGCCGTCTTTCCCACGCCCGTCGGACCGATTACCACAACCAGTGTTTTCATCATTTATGTCCGGGATGTATGATCCCACGGGTCGATTTCTCGATGAAGGCACAGATGTATGCTACATCTTCGCTGTCGGGGAACTTGTCCTTCACGGCCTGCACGTTATCCTTGAGAAGACCTTCTCCGTAAATCATACGGTATACATTATGTATAAGGTCTATCTTCTCATTGCTGAAACCGTGACGGCGGAGACCCACCAGATTGAGTCCGCAATAGCTTACGGGGTCGCGGCCTGCCATTACATACGGAGGTATGTCGTTGCCGAAACGTGTGCCGCCCTGCACCATCACATACGAACCGATGTTGGTAAACTGATGGCAGAGCACTCCGCCGCTGATTACGGCATAATCGTCGCATGTCACTTCTCCGGCGAATTTGGTCGAGTTTCCGATGATGATATTGTTTCCGAAGAAACAGTCATGCGCGATATGTGCATTCTCCATCACCAGATTGTTGTTGCCCAACCGTGATGTGCCTTTCGATGCCGTACCGCGGCTGATGGTGACATTTTCGCGGATAGAATTATTGTCGCCCACTTCGCATATCGTGTCCTCACCGCGGAATTTCAGATCCTGCGGCTTGGTGCTGATACTTGCTCCGGGGAAGAATTCGTTGCCGTTGCCGATCCTCGCGCCATAGTTGATCGTAACACTGTTTTGCATCACGTTGTTGTCACCGATGACGGTGTTCTTGTCGATGTAACAGAACGGGCCTATGATGTTGCCGTCTCCCAGTTTCGCCTCGGGATGTACGAAGGCCATTGGACTTATCTGATTCATATGTATTATTTGTTTTTTACAATTTGTGCTGTGAATGTAGCCTCGGTGACGAGTTTGTCGCCCACGAAGACATAACCCTTCATAGATGAGATGCCGTGACGTACCGGTGCCAGCAGTTCCACTTTGAAGATGAGAGTATCTCCAGGAACCACCTTCTGGCGGAATTTCACTTCGTTGATACGGGTGAAGTATGTAGACCAGCGCTCGGGCTCGTCGACGGTGCTGAGTACGAGCAGACCGCCGCACTGTGCCATCGCTTCCACCTGGAGTACTCCGGGCATCACCGGCTCCTGGGGGAAATGCCCCTGGAAGAAGGGTTCGTTGCTGGTGATATTTTTGATACCTACGATGGTGGTCGGACCCATTGCTATCACCTTGTCAACCAACTGCATGGGGTAGCGGTGGGGCAGCAGCTTGCGTATCTGGTTCACGTCTATCACCGGCTCTTCGTTGGGATCGTAGAACGGTGCCTGGATCTCATGCTTTCTTATCTCCCTGCGCATCTCGCGGGCAAACTTATTGTTGATGGTGTGTCCAGGACGGGTGGCAACGATTCTTCCCTTGATAGGACGGCCGATAAGAGCCATGTCGCCGATGATGTCCAACAGCTTGTGACGTGTGCATTCGTTCTCCCATACAATGGGTTTGTGCTGGATGTATCCCACGTTGTTGGCATCCATGTGGGGCACTCCGAGCATGTCGGCCAGTTTATCGAGTTGCTCCTGGGTGAGCTGTCTCTCGTAGATCACGATAGCATTGTCGAGGTCACCTCCCTTGATGAGGTTGGCGTTGAGCAGAGGCACCACGTCTCTTACGAATACGAAAGTTCTTGCCGGGGCGATCTCCGTCGGGAAGTCGTTGATATTGTCGATAGTGGCAAACTGGCTGTTGATGAATTTCGATTCGAAGGAGCACATTGCCGTGATAGAGAATTCATCGTCGGGAAGGATAGTGATGCACGATCCGCTTTCCTCGTCCTTTACCTCGATCTTCTTGTGGATGATATAATAGTTCTTGTTGGCATTCTGCTCTTCCATTCCCACTTCCTGAATCTTCTGCACATACATCGAAGCACTTCCGTCGAGGATAGGGAATTCCGGGCCGTTGACCTGTATCAGACAGTTGTCGATACCCATGGCGTAGAGGGCTGCCATACCGTGTTCCACTGTCGACACCTTGGCGTCGCCCTTGGCCAGTACTGTGCCACGCTGGGTATCTACCACGTTTTCTGCTATGGCATCAATGATAGGTTCTCCCTCGAGGTCGATGCGCTGTATCTTATAACCGGTGTTCTCCGGAGCGGGGTTGAATGTTACCGTCAGATTCAATCCTGTGTGCAGTCCTTTTCCGTAGAGTGAAAAGCTGCCTTTCAGTGTCATTTGTTTTGGCATATCTTTATTTCTTTAGTTTTTACTTTTTGTTCTTCAGTTCGTCGAGTTCCTTGCGCAGCGCGTCGAGTTCTTTTGCCATCTCGGGCAGACGCTTGAATACCGCGATGCTGCGGAAGAAACTGCGCGGCTCCATCGTTGGTGTACCGATGAGCACCTCGCCGTCCTTCACCTTCGAGGGAACGCCGCCCTGGGCTCCCACCTGTACTCTGTCGCCTACGGTGATATGTCCTGCGATACCCACCTGGCCGCCGAACATACACCACTGGCCCACTTTCGTGCTGCCTGCTACTCCCACCTGAGCCGACATCACGGTATTTTCGCCGATGTCGGTGTTGTGGGCTATCTGCACCAGATTGTCGAGTTTCACGCCTTTTCTCACTATCGTGGCACCGAGGGTGGAACGGTCGACACAAGTGTTGGCTCCTATCTCCACGTCATCTTCGATGATGACGATGCCGATCTGCGGGATCTTCGAATATCCGTCGGCTCCGGGGGCGAAACCGAAACCGTCGGCTCCGATGACGGAACCGCTGTGGATGGTGACATTATTGCCAAGACGGCACTCGTGATAAACCGTCACATTGGGGTAGAGGAGACAGTTGTTTCCCACCTTCGCTCCGTCGCAGATTACCGTATGGGGATAGATCTGCGTGCCGGCACCAATCTCCACGCCATCACCGATATAAGCGAAAGCACCGACATATACATCGTCGGCCACCTTGGCGGTGGGGGAGATGAATGCCAGAGAGTCGATGCCTTTCTTCTTCGGTTTCATAGACTCATACAACTGAAGCAGCTTTGCCACACTTTCGTAGGCGTTGGCTACGCGGATAAGCGTCGCGGAGACTGGCTTTTCCAGTTGCAGATCTTCGTTTACGAGTACGATGCTCGACTTGGTGTCGTAAAGATAGTGGGTGTATTTAGGGTTGGATAAGAAGGAGAGAGCCCCCGGCTTTCCCCCTTCGATTTTTGTAAATGTATTCACCGTAGCGTTCTCGTCGCCTTCTACGCGGCCCTGAACGAACTGTGCTATTTGTTTTGCTGTAAATTCCATAAAATAACCTTTGCTGTTGTTAATATCTCGGCAAAGGTAATAAAAAAAAATTATATTCTGTGAAAACAGAGGTAATATTTATGGATTTTTTTGGAAAGTAAGGCTACATTAAGCAAGTCTGACGCTTCTACGATGTCTTTTGTCTCTCCGTCCTTGTACAAAATTGTTATTTTGTCCTCGTCGGGATTGTACATGTCTTTGCTCACGTCGTTGATGCTGATGAGGTATGTTTCCGCCTCTTCCTTGCTGGTATGATGCTTCTCCGAAAGGATGCTGACAACTTCTCCGATTCGCTCCTGCGGCACCGGTTCGTCGTATACTTCCACCTTGAAGATGTTGCGGTTGACTAGATCGGCCGACAGCAGGGAAAGTATCTTGTCCTCATGGTTCATCCATACCTTCACGGCGCTCCAGATGTCGTTGTCGTCGAGCAGTTCATAGTTGCGGAGCGCCTCGCTGTCGGCATAGAAATGTTCCGCATCGACATCGTTGTAAAGGAAGAATCTAAGTGCCGGTGATGCGAAGATCTCTTTCCCCTGCGATGCAAGATATTTGGCTCTCTTCAAGGCGTTTATCAGCGTCTTCTCACAGGCTACTGTCGTCTTGTGGAGATATACCGACCAGTACATCAGTCTTCTCGAGGTGAGATAGTTTTCTATCGAGTATATGCCTTTTGAATTGACTACCAGTTGGTCGTCTTTCACGTCGAGCATCTTTATTATTCTCGCGCTGCCGATATTTCCCTCGGTGACTCCGGTGAAGAAACAGTCACGGCGGAGGTAGTCGAGACGGTCCATATCCAGCTGGCTGCTGATGAGCTGGTGGAGAAAGCGCTTCGGATAGCCGTCCTTGAAAATCTGTATCGCGAGGTTCAGTTGTCCCGACAGATCTTTGTTTATCTGTTCCATCATCATTATCGATATCTCCTCATGGCTGATTCCGCTGATCAGAGTGTTTTCTAACACATGTGAGAACGGTCCGTGCCCGATGTCGTGCATGAGGATTGCGGCTCTCACGGCCTCGGCCTCGCTGTCGAAGATGAAGATGCCTTTCTGCTGGAGAGAGAGTACGGCCTCGCTCATCAGATGAAAGGCTCCGATGGAATGCTGGAAACGGGTGTGCTGTGCACCGGGATAAACGACAGAAGCCATGCCCAACTGCTTGATTCTTGTCAGTCGCTGCATCAGCGGATGCCTTACGATGTCGTAGAGCAGTCCGCGGGGGATTTTTATGAATCCGAAAACCGGATCGGCGATGATTTTGCTGTCGTTCATCTTGTTGTATTACCGTATGTTGTCAAGTTCGGCTGCCATCTCTTTCCGGAGCTCTTCAGCCTTCTTTGCGGCCACTTCGGCAAAATCTTCATCCGAACCAGCGTATATTATTCCTCTTGAGGAGTTTACTATCAGTCCGCAGTCTTTCGTCATACCGTATTTGCATACCTCGTGAAGACTGCCTCCCTGTGCTCCCACACCAGGTACGAGAAGGAAGTGCTCGGGTGCTGCCTTCCTGATATCCTTGAACATCCCGCCTTGTGTCGCACCCACCACATACATCATGTTTTCTTTGTTGCCCCACTGCTGTGATACTCTGAGTACTTTTTCAAAGAGCCGTTCTCCGTTTTTGTCTTCGGTAAGTTGGAAGTCGTGAGACCCCTTGTTGCTTGTCAGTGCGAGAAGGATCACCCATTTTCCTTCGTAGGTAAGGAAGGGACTGACGCTGTCTTCACCCATATAGGGAGCTACGGTCAGTGCGTCGATGTCGTATTCCTCAAAGAAAGTCCTGGCGTACATGGCAGAAGTATTGCCGATGTCGCCTCTCTTGGCGTCGGCGATGATAAAATGATGGGGATAATTTTCATTCAGGTATTTTATCGTCTTTTCGAAGGATATCATACCTTTGATACCTGCCGCTTCGTAGAAGGCTAAATTTGGTTTATACGATACGCAGAATGGCGCCGTAGCGTCGATAATTTTTTTGTTGAATTCGAATATCGGATCTTCTTCTTGAAGAAGATGTTGCGGTATTTTCTTTATATCCGTATCAAGCCCCACGCAAAGAAAACTTTTCTTCGTGAAGATCTGGTCGATAAGTTGCTGTCTGTTCATCGTATTCTGTCTTTTAGAGTTCGCTTTCCTTAAGTTTTTCCGCATTTTCGGCCACGGTGAGGGCATCAATCATCGGCTGGATATCACCCTGCATAAATCCGGGCAGGTCGTGTGTGGTGAATCCTATGCGGTGGTCGGTTACTCTGGCCTGCGGATAGTTGTAGGTACGGATTTTCGCACTTCTGTCTCCTGTCGATACGAGCGTCTTTCTTCTGCTTGCAATATCGTCGACATACTTCTGATGCTCGTGGTTGTAGATGTAGGTATAGAGTCTCGACAGAGCTCTTTCCTTGTTCTTGGGCTGGTCGCGCGTCTCGGTACATTCGATAAGGATTTCTTCCACCTCGCCGGTATTGGGATTCTTCCACGGATATCTCAGTCTCACTCCCGATTCCACCTTGTTTACATTTTGTCCTCCGGCGCCCGAGCTTCTGAACGTATCCCACTTGATGTCGCCCTCGTTGATGTTCACCTCGAATTTGTCGGCCTCAGGCAATACAGCGACGGTCGCGGCCGAGGTATGCATCCTTCCTTGCGTCTCCGTTGCCGGAACGCGTTGTACGCGATGCACTCCCGACTCATATTTCAGGGTGCCGTATACATTATCACCGCTCACTGCGAAGTCAATCTCCTTGAATCCTCCCACGGCTCCCTCGCTGACGGATGTGATACTCACGGTCCATCCCTTCGAGTCGCAGAATTTCTTGTACATATTGAAGAGGTCGCCGGCGAAAAGACATGCTTCGTCGCCTCCCGTACCGGCTCTGATCTCCATCTGCACATTCTTCGCATCCTCCGGATCTTTCGGCACGAGCAACATTTTTATTTCTTCTTCAAGTTTCGGTTGGAGTTCCTCGTTTTCCGACAGCTCCGCTCTCGCCATCTCCTTCATGTCGGGGTCCGACTCGTTGGCCAATATATCCTTGGCCTCGGTGATGGAGTTGAGGCAGGCAACATATCTCTTCCTGGCATCCATGATGTCGGAAAGATCCTTATACTCGCGCGTGAGCTTCACATAGCGCTGCTGGTCGCCGATCACGTCGGGGTCGGTGATGAGTGTCGATACCTCCTGGTATCTTGCCTCCAGGCCGTCTAATTTTTCCAGTATGTTATTGTTTGCCATATTCTTAATAATCAAATTCTCCGAACTCGGATTTTATCATCAGACTTCTCGCCCCTTCTTCTATCCGTCCGATAATCTGTGCCTCGATATTGAAGCTGCGGCTGATGTCTATCACTTTGTCTGCATCTTCGGGCGATACATAAATCTCCATGCGATGGCCCATGTTGAACACCTTGTACATCTCTTTCCAGTCGCTGCCGCTTTCTTCCTGTATGATTCGGAACAGGGGCGGGAGAGGGAAGAGATTATCTTTTATCACGCGGCAGTTGTCTCCCACGAAGTGAAGCACTTTCGTCTGAGCTCCTCCGGTGCAGTGTACCATTCCGTGGATTCGTCCTTTCAGTTCGTCGATTACTTTCCTGATTACCGGAGCGTAGGTGCGGGTGGGGGAGAGAACGAGCTGTCCTACAGTGATTTTTTCTTTTTCTACCGATTCGTCGCTGAGATTTTTTATTTCCACTTCTATTTCGTCGGTAAGTTTTCTGCTACCACTATATACCAGTTCGTCGGGCACCTGATGATCATAACTCTCGGGATATTTCTCCGCGAGATACTTTCCGAAGACATCATGTCGTGCGCTGGTCAGTCCGTTGCTTCCCATACCGCCGTTGTATCTGTCTTCGTAAGTAGCCTTTCCGAAGGAAGCCAGTCCTACGATGACATCGCCCGGACTTATGTTTTTGTTATCGATGACATCAGACCGTTTCATGCGGCAGGTCACGGTGCTGTCCACGATAATCGTCCTCACCAGGTCGCCCACATCGGCAGTCTCGCCGCCGGTGGCATAGATACCGATTCCCATGTCCCTCATCTCTTTGAGCAGCATGTCTGTACCGTTGATGATCTCCGATATCACCTCTCCCGGGATAAGCATCTTGTTGCGCCCGATGGTGCTCGATACGAGGATGTTGTCGACGGCGCCCACACAAAGCAGGTCGTCGGTATTCATCACCAGAGCATCCTGTGCGATACCCTTCCACACGTTGAGGTCGCCCGTCTCTTTCCAGTACATATACGCGAGCGACGATTTCGTTCCCGCTCCGTCGGCATGCATTATATTACAGTATTCCGGGTCGCCTCCGAGGATATCGGGGATAATCTTACAGAAGGCCTGCGGAAAAACACCCTTGTCGATGTTTTTTATCGCGTTGTGCACATCCTCCTTTGCGGCACTCACGCCGCGCATCATATAACGGTTGGTATCCATATCTTTGTTTTGTTTTTAATCCTGTGTCCAGTATTCCCAGCTCGCGAAAGCCTGCAGCAGCAGCATCTCGAGCCCGTTTTTCACTGTGGCCCCTTTTTCTGCTCCTTTCTTCATGAAGAGAGTCTCGTCGGGGTTGTATATGAGATCGTAGAGCAAGGTCTTCTCGTTCATTGCCTCGTAGGGCAGCATCGGACATTCATCGACATGAGGATACATCCCACAGGGGGTGCAATTGACTATCACGTTGTATTCCTCGATGATATCAGGAGTGATCTTGTCGTACTGCGTAGTGCCCTCACGTTCCTGCCGGCTTACGAACACCGTCTCCAGTCCGAGCGATTTCAGTCCGTAGTTGATAGCTTTCGATGCTCCTCCGGTGCCGAGTATCAGTGCTTTCTTGTGCCATGCCTCGAGCATCGGTTCGATACTCTGGGTGAATCCTATCACGTCGGAATTGTAGCCTTTCAGCGTCAGCTCGTTGTTCTTCCTGACCACCTTGACCACGTTCACCGCACCTATGGCAGCCGCTTCGGGACTGAGCGTGTCGACGTAGGATATCACTCTCTCTTTGTAGGGGATGGTAACGTTGAATCCCTTCAGTTCAGGATTCTTGTCGAGGATTTCCGGCAGCACGTCGATGCTTGGTATCTCGTAGTTTTCATATACCGCGTCGATGCCTTCGTTGGCAAACTTCTCGTTGAAGTAGTTTATCGAGAAAGAATGCCCCAGCGGGTAACCTATCAATCCATACTTTTCCATACACTCTTTGTTTAATACTTGTTATACCTCTTTATATTATTACATTCTACTTGGTTGCGAAATACATCGTACAGATACCGAAGGTGAGCCGTTTGAAACCAGCTTCGGCGAATCCCGCTTTCTTCAGCACCTCCACCATCGTCTCCCCCTGGGGGAACGCCTCGATTGTCGATGTGAGATAACTGTATGCGCTGCTGTCTTTAGAAATGATTCTCCCGACGAGGGGCAGCACCGTATGCGAATAAATCGCGAAGAGCTGTTTCATCGGGAAATGTTTCGGAGTGGTGAGTTCTACCACGCTCAGATGGCCTCCTTTCTTCAGCACGCGGCACATCTCGCTGAGTCCCCTGTCGAGGTCGGGGAAGTTGCGTATTCCGAAGGCCGCCGTGACAGCGTCGAAAGTGTCGCTACCGAACGACAACTGCATGCAGTCTTCCTTGCAGAACGACACCACCGAGTCGAGCCCCTTTGCCTTCACCTTTTCTTTTCCGATCTGCATCATTCCCTCGCTGATGTCGGAGCCCACGAGTCTTTCTGGCCTGAGCCGTTCCGCTGCGAGGATGGCGAAATCACCGGTGCCTGTGGCCACGTCGAGGATACTCGCCGGATGGTAGGGCTCCAGCTGCTTTATCGCCTTCTTCCTCCAGATCTTGTCTATATTCCATGAGAGACGATGGTTGAGCAGGTCGTAGGAATGTGCGATCTTGTCGAACATCTGTTCCACCTGCTGCCCTTTTTCGCCCTTGTCGTCGTAAGGCTTTATCGTCTCCTGCTTATACATTATCTTTATGTCTTAACCTCTTGATGCGAGGTATTCGTTCACGTTTTTCTCTATTCTTGCGGCGATATCCTCGCTCTCCTGCGCCTTCACGAATTTCTCGCCCGTGATATGCTCGTAGAGCTCGATATATCTGTCGCTTACCGACTCGGCATATTCGTCAGTGATTTCCGGCATCACCTGTCCGGGCTCGTTCATAAAGTCGTGCTCGATGAGCCATTGTCTGACGAATTCCTTCGACAGCTGCTTCTGTGGCAGTCCTTT
>Ga0065711_1029239_pt1 | contig 37011 bp, 18 predicted proteins | sample Hoacrofraction12_FD_59098 | JGI IMG/M metagenome (GOLD analysis project Ga0065711, IMG submission 59098) | Hoatzin crop microbial communities from Cojedes, Venezuela - Epithelial fraction 12 v2 (version 2) | ecosystem: Host-associated > Birds > Digestive system > Esophagus > Crop | place... | reverse complement strand
TCCAGGACCTCTCAAAGATGATGGAGAGTGGCTCAGCAATGACATCCGCCAGCACCCTCAGCACTCGTGGGTGCATTCCATCGGGGCCCAATGACTATGAAAGACTATTCTGAATGTACATTCAGTTCCTGATAGTTCATCAGCATTCATGGATAGTAACTCTGCTGTATTGCTAAAGGGTTTTCATTTTCTTGGGGTCTGATGGAGTGAATATCTTATTGACATTTGTGAGTCAACTTTTCCTTACTTAAAAGCTGTCTTCCGTGCAGGATTGACCATGCCAAAATACACACCTGATTTATGTGGTGGATTTCTTGTAGCACAATTGCTACTACACATAGTCATAAATGATGCAAGAAAGCTATTAATATCTCTAAGTCAGCATTCAGAGCTCTTTATTTAGATGTAGCCAAAGGCATGAGGTGTCTGGATAGATCCCAGCCTGGACAATGAGTTCAGCCATAGCTCTGCTAAAGACAGACTCCTTCTTTGCTTCCAGGTGCTTGTCTACCACAGAATTACTTAACACCTAAGCCGTCATTCAGTGACGTTATGAAAACGTCCCAATTTCTTTAGCCCTTGTCTGCAGAGTGTGGATGGCACCAGCTTAGTCCATCAAAGTGGTGGAGTGAGATTTTCCACAGTGCTCATTTCATTGGACTGGTCTGGAATTATGTTCAGAGGAAAATAAATCTTTCTAGAATAACCGTTTAGCTCAACAAGTTTTAATCCAGCAGAGCATGCTGGCATCACCTACTTCTATAATAAATACATGTCTAATATATAAATGTCTAAAGCAGGCTTCATGGCAATAGAATCGCATTAACAGGGGTCAGGATTCTACATCAAGGCCTATTAGAGCCCTCTCCAAAGCAGTAGGCTGCTTTTCAGGTCTACTGTGGAGGTTTTGCTTTCTCATACAAGTGAATGTGGTTCACCTCAAGGGAAAAGAAAACAGATCGTTTGATCGTTCACAGTAGGCCTGCACGCCATACTGCTAATCATAAAGGACTCATGGAAATGCACCAGGTGGAAGGCACCACAATCTAATCCAGCCGACCTTCGCCTGGAGCTGGCTCTGGGGACTGAGTCCTTCAGGGAATAATATAATGGTGAGGGAAAATGCAAAAACAAAATGCAGAAAGATTGATTAAATAAAATGCATCTTCCAAAAAAGCTGTAACAACTCTGTGAAATGTATTTTCAACAGCACAATACTCCCTCTCTGTTTCGTTTCACAGAAAAACCATTACATATAAGTGTTGCCTTTGAAACTCCAGAGAAAGACACTGATGAATGTTACACAGCTGACCAGAGGCTGCCAAAACCAACAAATTTCTGTTTAGAGACCCTAAGAGTGAAATCCCTGTGAAGTAGCAGAGCTTGAAGAGTAATTAGCCACAACCATAACAAAACAGTGAGTTACTCACCACTCAAATCTCTATGACTTCTCTCTTGTTATAACTGACATTGGTCTTGCAGGTTGCTGAGGATGGACTGTCCATGAAAGAATTGCTTAGCATGAAACCAGCCAAATTAGTAAGATTCAAAAAGGTCATTTGTGATGATGTGCAAAAAACCTGTCAACATTAGTGAGCACCCTTTTACCTGTTACCACCCTTTAAAGACTTAAGGCAAAATTCATCGAAATACAATCCTGCTCATTCCAGTGGAGACATCGGGGTAACTGTGGCCCAGTGGTTAGCATTTCATCATCAAGGATTAATTCAGAGGCTTTTTTTCTGCATTCTGATTAGCTGGACAAAAGAAACGTTCTCATTAATTGTTTTACATCTTGCTTAGGAGAATTTTTGCTAATATATTCCTATTTTTGCCCTAAAACAGGAAGCAATCAACAGAAGTCCAGTTTGCGTATCAAGTGAACAGATATTTCACTTGCTGGGCTTTCTGCATCTGCTGTGTGCGCAAAGGCAGCATGGTAAAGCGCTGATAGTTGGTTTACAGTGGTGACCCCACATTGTTTGTGATCAGTAACGTTAACTTCTAATAAAGCACCCAAGAAAAACCTCATAAAACCTCATAAACATCATAAAGCCCAAAACTACCTTTTTGATTCTTCAGGGACAAAGGTGGACAGACTAGCAGAACATGAAAAGAGATATTTTCATAATATCATCACATATTAATCATTAATCATTAGAAAGGTAGGGGTTTCTTATTTCTTTGCCTCCATACCATTTTATTGATTATTTTCTCTATAATGCTGTATGTAAACTAATAAGCACCTGTCCTTCACTTTCCAAAGAACTGACTGATCAAAAATAATACTAAAATAACAATAAGTCTGAAATTTAAACCCTATAGAGATGTGAATTGAGTAAAATAAATCCACATTGAATAAGTAATAGGGATCAGATGTTTTGATATGACTGATCATCATTTTTCCTAACCCTCAGTGCAGCAGAACCTCACAAGGGGACACTTTTAAATTTTGCAGAAACTCAGTGTGAAATTTCCTAACATTTAGATGGGGGTCTTTACCTAGGACTTCTAAGGGAGATACCTTAAGAATCATAAAAATAGCCAGATCTAGTTAAGTTGTCATAGGCTTTTTGTAGAGATGAAAACCTAACAGCAGGGTAGTATTTTATTGAATTTAGTCTACTTCTTGTTGTACATATTTCAGCCAATTGCCATTTTGACTACCCTGGCCACCCTTTTGACAATTCAGTTTTTCTGTAATTTCAACACATCAAGAGAGCAAACTTGGAAAAATGCCTTTCCCACAAAAACTACCCACAAATTGCAGAATCAACACTGTACTATTTTGTAGTGATTATTCCAGCAACAGGATTTGAACTTAACGTCCTCTGATCCAGGGGACTGAGATAATTTATTCACTTTTATGAGAATAAAACCCGGCAACGTCCAAAGGAATTACCCTCTTCTGTAGGCTGAAACAATTATATAAAATGGTTTCCTTGTTAGCCGCAGGAACAGTAGTCCTTTTGACATCACCTTTTTTTCTAATGCTGTCAAACATCAGTCTAAATGGAAATACTAGGATTCAGCATTATAGTCTAAGACTTGCTGACTCGGAAGTGTCAGTATTACTGTAAGATTTAGTTAAAGTATCATCTTTCTTTCTGAACTGTTCTTCTGTTTTATATAGCAGTTATTTGTATACTGTGACCTCTGCAATAATATCATAAAAACCCGGGTTTCAGAAAAGTCTGGTTTCAGGTCATTTTGAAGTAGGAAAAGAATTTTGTGCACTATCTAAAGAAGTTGGCCACTTTACACAGTTACACAAGTTTCTGTAATCAGACTGTGATAAAGCCTGTCACTCACCTCAGGACTGATTTTGACATCCCAAGGCTTTGCCATTGCAGATACAGGTGGGGAGGCCCTTGCTGCCTTAAGCAATGTCTAGAGACTTTAGCATAAAATTTGCCAGATCTGGACCCCTAGCTGTCCCATTAGCACAGGGTCTCTTGGTGGTAACAATTATGGAAATTACTGAGCACAGGTGTGTGACAGCGTGGTGACAAAACATCTCTGTCTCCTCCATGTTACAGCTCCTATTTTACCAACACAATGACTTTCTATATTACATATTTCACACCTCCTTAGTTTCAGAAAGTCTCTTGCTGAAAACAGCAAGTGCATGAACTGGTCCCTTACTGTTGATAATCTACTTTTCAGCTGCCTTTAATCAGTAGCTGGGTTTTCCCATTAATCTTCACCATGAAAGAGGAGCCATCCAACCTTCCAGCTCAGAACTCATTTCCTCTGGATCCCAGCGGACCACCAGTCCTTCCAGGAGCTTCTTCCTCCAATTTCTCTTGGTAATTTCACATAGCAACTTTTCCCTGACATAGCATACTAGACAACAAAGAATAACTCCAGTAGGACTGTAGAGAACAGAAGTAATATTGCTGGGAAGAGATGTGTGACTGGGTTATTTAAAAACCTTTCTGAATCCCCATGTTCAGGAAAGATGAATTTAACCTGTGTCAGGAACAAGGTCTGTTTTTATAGGAAGGTGCAATCAGCACCTGTGCAGTCTAGGACTTGTTGATCTAGCTGTAAAAAAAGTAGCAAAGATTTAATTATTCTTTAAATCTACAGGAGCCACACAGGCATCAGGAAAGTAGATCTGCTTGAAGCTGAAGAACATGTTGACAGCAGAATAAATGGGTATAAGCTCTCTACAAATAAATTCAGGTAGCAAATTAAAAGCAAACATCTTTTTAATCTTTGGAATGGAGCGGTACTGAAATGGAGAGAGTGTAGTTTCTGCCTCCACTCAAGAGCTTCTAATTTTATCAACAGAGCTCTCTGATGGGATTGCCTATGACAGCAGCGGGCTTGGTAGTGTCTCTTTCAGGCCTTTTTCATACTCCTCCGCTACCTCTACAGCCATCACCCTAGAAAGTACAGAGCCGATGACAAAATAGAAGTTTCCCCATATTTTTCATACTGTTTTGCCACTAACTTGTCATATGCCATTGATGAGTACTTCTTCTCATTTGATGTCATTTATGGTCACATTTTGCAGTAAATATGTCAAGACTTCTTCTACAGAAAGAGAGCAGAGACATGCTTGTCACTGGTTTGCATAGCAACAACTGACCCTGCCTCTGCCAATTTCTGTTTCCAGAAAAAGGCTAACAGAGAACACTTTCAAAAGGACAGAAAAGAGGCTTTATTACAGATTAATTGTCTGCTAGCTAGGTAATTCCATTTCCAAAATCTTTCTGAAACCTTTCCATATTGCAGTTCTCATTTATCTAGCCAGAGGACACAGGAAAGTGATAATTAGGTGTTAAACACCAGCCATGTTCCTGCAGATAGCCCTCCTGCCAGTCATTTAACACTTACTCTGGTGCTAAAACTATGAATTATTTGTTTTTCAACAGCATTTAGGTGCCAATAAATTATCAAATAGTTTGAAAGCAAGGGCCTGCCTAGATGAGAGAGTTTCACTACTGAGGCTATGAGCAGCGATCTCCTGGACCTGCAGCAACTGGAGCCACCTCATCTAGGGAAGGGTGAGACAGGCTTGTTGGTGAAGTTGCTGTATTTCCACAGCAGCAGAGGCACCCCTGGACAAGTCAAGGGGCACTGTCTCACACTTCCAAATGCCTTTTTTTGAAATGGAAAGCTAACTTGTTTGTGGGATTAAATCTTGAGATCCACCTCCTGTGTGTCCAGGGTTTTATACTGCCTGACTGGGTTACCCCATGCAGATACAGTTGTCTAGGCAGGCAAATTCCACTTGTCCTCTTCTCTTTTTATTAAATGTTCCTGAACTATGACTTTCTTAAATGCTTTCTGAAGCAATATTAAGCCAGAAATGCTACCTGCCAGCCAGTAAAAGGATGTCAAGGGTTATAATTCCTCTGGACTATGTATGTTACATTCATCTCCTTAACTTAAAGCAAATAAATTCTCAACTAGAAGTAATGTTTATGTGGATTTATAGTTTAAATCAAGAGCACCAAAAGTACTTCAGCATCCAAACTCCTATCTGGCTGCTGGCACACATTTCGGAGGTACTAACAGAGTAGACATAAAGATGTCGTGTCAGAACAACCCCTCTGTGCTAGATACACCAAATCCTGTCCCAGGACTGGACTTACCACCTCATGCTTCTTTGCCTATATTCCTCATACCTAGGCAGAATTTGCTGTGGGAGGCACATGGCCTAAGTGATCTACAGTATGTGATACCAACCTCTCTGGCAGGATTAGAAATGTTCTTAGCTAGGCTAAAATATGATTATCGGTAGCTAGATAGATACATATGGACATGCACATATCTTCATGCACATTTTCCCAACAAGTGCTTGCCATGTTCTGAAGCTGTTTTTTCACTCAACAGTGGTATCAATCAGGGATCACCACAATGCAGCAATATGACTTCATGGGAGGTAAACATCTGATAGAAATGAGATAAAGGCAAGACACAGAGTGATACATAACACAGGTATGCCTAAAATAGGTATCTATTTTTGCCTTAGATGTTTCGGGGCATTTACCTGCTGCTTCAGGAGGCTGCAGGCATTGGGGGGTCCTGCATCTTACATGCCAGCCTCTGGTGAGTACCCTGGTGTACTGGAACTGGCTGGGATGGAGGCAACTTTCTTCATAGCCACCTGTATGGTGCTGTGCTTCAAATTGGTGTCTGAAATAGTGCTGTTAACACCCCGGTGTTTTTACTATTCATGAACAGAGCTTGCACAGCATCAAGACTTTCTCTGTTTCCCACTCTGCCCCACACTGAGTAGGCTGAGGGTGCACAAGAAGCTGGGAGGGGACACAGCTTGGACAGCTGACCCCCACTGACCAAGGGGATATCCCATACTTTATGACATTATGCTTAACAATTAAAGCTCAGGGAAAGGAGGAGGAATGGGAGAAGGACTTCTGTGGTTATGGCATTTGTCTTCTCAAGAAACCGTTAAATGTGACAAAGCCCTGCTTTCCTCAAAATGGCTGAACATCTGCCTGCCGATGTGAAATAGTGAACAAATTCCTCTTTTTGCTCTGCTTGTGCACATAGCTTTTGCTTTCCCTATTAAACTGTCATTGTCTCAACCTGTCAGTCTTTTTGCCTTCTACTTTCTCTCCGCCCTGCTGGGGCAGAGTGAGTGACTGGGTGGGTGGACATTTGGCTGTTGGCCTGGGGTAACCCACCACACCTGGACACTTACTGACAGCACTAGAGATCTATATTTAGGCATGCAACTTGGTCTCCTACTATTCACTCTTCAAGACAGTGTTGTGTCAGAGTAACAGATACACAAAACTTGAAAGAGAGTAGAAAGAAATTGAAATGAAGCATAGCCACAAAAACTTAGCAAATACTCATTATGCATTTTGTATGATTACCCCCAACATGAAGAATATGATGGGACAGAGGCTTGCACACATACTACCTGAATCCAGCCCCGACAATGTCTGTTCCCCTTCCTGATAGTGCGTTTGCTGTAAGCTCTTGACCATCTAACAAGGGCTAAAAAAAGAAGCTGCAACCAGTTCTCTGCACTCACTGCCATGAGAATTGCTGGACTTGCTCATTACTGAGTTTATTTGGGTATTCTATTTTAATGGCTAGCCCAAGGAGAATTGCTCACTTATCTTCTTCTGGAAGAAACTGAGCCATGTGTGATATAAATGTACATTTGTACTCTATAGCGGCATTGTCTTTGATAATCAAGGTTCTCTGCTGGCAACAAAACATCTCACATACTGAAAGTCTTCTGTGAAGAAATGAAAACAAACAGTTAAGGAAAAATCACTTTAGAAAAAAATTTCTGCAAAACTGGACCAAATGGTTTAAGGCTCGTCTTTCTCTGTAAATAAAGTGGTGAAGAGAATGAGATGTTTCAGTGAAGTGCTCAGCTTCAGCAGAGGTACAGATGAATGAAACCTATGTATCCACAACTAGAAAATGTTGAGCAGGGAAATTGTTCTACAAATGTCTTTTTTGCTTTCTTCTTATCCCCCTTGCACATGCATTCCTCAGGAAAAATGCTGTTTTGTTATGGCAAAAGGATTTTGCAAGTATGAGTCTATTCCTTAACAGAAGGAAATGCTTGAGATACAATGCAACTTGTATGGAATCGTAGAATCATAGAAAGCTTTGGGTTGGAAGGGACCTTTAGAGGTCATCTAGCCCAACCCCCCTGCAGTGAGCAGGGATATCTTCAACTAGACCAGGTTCTCAGAGCCCCGTCCAACCTGGGTTTGAATGTTTCTAGGGATGGGACCTCCATTGCCTCTCTGGGCAACCTGTGACAGTGTTTCACCACCCTCATGGTAAAAAATTTCTTCCTTCTATCTAGTCTAAATCTACCCCCCCTTCATTTAGAACCATTACTCCTTGTCCTATCTCAACAAGCCCTGCTGAAAAGATTTTCCCCAACTTCCCTATAGGTACCCTTCAATTACTGAAAGGCTGCTCTGAGGTCTCCCCGCAGCCTTCTCTTCTCCAGGGTAAACAGCCCCAGCTCTCTCAGCCTTTTCTCATAGGAGAGGTGCTCCAGCCCTTGGATCATCTTTGTGGCCCTATATCATTGTATTGGAGTGGACCAGGTAGTAAGCTTTGTGCAAAGGTACTGAATGATTCAGGATTTATACACTCTGACAAAGAAGAGCCTTTTCCCATCCTCTATAAGTAAAGGCTTTAGAATCCAGTACATATATTCTCACCTGTATTCTAGATATTTTGTATCCTCTATGCCAATATGAAAAGACCTTGAAATAATGGGTATAATGAGTGCCTTATGGCCTCTTTACATTGACAGAACATTACATAGACTATTTATAGAATATTTTATAAGATAGGGGCTACGAATCCTTGTCGCTGTTAAGTTTTAAGAACAAGCATCCGCCAGGGGTCACACAGCTAGAGCTGGTCTGACCTCAAGGCAGGACAGAGGAGGTGACATTTTCCAGCTACAGAGTTTGTGGCATCTTGCATTTTTTTGTACAGAGAACATGCAGCAGCTGTACGTGGGTTTACTTCTTATACTTGCACATACCTACAGTGCTACTTAGAGAACAAGTATTTCAAGAACCTGGAAAGGGAAGCTGGATGGCATCAGCAACACTTTCTGATTTTCATTAAATAGCCATCACTCTTTCTACTCGCCTTGCTCTGAATCAGGTACTATGGGAGGTATTTGCAGATAACTTTCTATTATCATTTAAAAAGGTGATAAAATGGCTGGAGTCATAGTAAGTGAAACTGCCAGGAGCTGAAACCCATTTACAAGAAATTTTGTTAACACATGTTCGATTGAAATATATGTTTGAAGTTGTGGACCTGTTCCTGCTTTTTTTTTTCATAGCTCAACAGGATAATACAGAAGAGAAGGAGAATTCAGTGAAAAATGGCTGAGAGGGGTAGCAAACTTGCTGATTTTTTAGGTCAAAGTAAAAAATGCTGATTTAATCTGAACAATGATCTGGACCTTATATTTTACATCTTTTCTGCACTTTCCACTGTTAGAAAAATGCCTAATATACTACCCAGATTGGAACTCTGCTTGTGGATCTAAGTTGTGAAGACATTCTCAATTATTTCAGTCATTCAGAAAAAAATAATCTTTAATTTAAACCCTGTATCAGGTTTGGGATTGAACTCTGGGTTTTAGTCCAGAGGCTAAAAATAACAACTTTATCTACCAGACAAGGGTTTCAGAAAGCATTGCCAATTTACAGTAATTGTTGATTAGAAACCAATAACGTGAAAGACAGTGAAATTTCCATCTGTGGATATATTCATAACCTTCATAGCAAAAGGTACTGAGCAATACGGTCTAGCTTTGGATTCAGCCCTGCTTTGGGCAGGGGATGGAATCAGAGGATCTCCATGTCTGAATTATTCTGAGATTCTATGAGTCATTAAACATAATTTCTAAGCTGCTGCTATTTATTTGTTGTAACTGGGAAGAAATTTATAACTTTCCCCACTGGCTTGCGAACTCCAAATCAAACTTGCTGTTCAGAAGTATTGAATTGTCTCATGTTTGTTGACATTAGGGACTGGATTTGTATGACTTGTGATTTTGGGTATCTTCTTTTTCAAAATTTTTATGGGACAGTTACCTTTGTGTATGGCCACTGTGAACCTGTGAGGTGCCCAAATCCCTGATGGCTGCAGCTAGTCAACAAGTTGAAAGGTATCAGTGGAGCTGCAGCAATTCCCCATGCATGTACTCTTTCTTATTGAAAAATATAATGCAATTTGACTTGAAGTGCTCTTTCCTTGAGAGCTACGTTGCATTACCTTGCACTTTCCTTGTGCTAACAGTATGTGCACAGTTAGTGGCAGCAGCTCAGATGTATTGTAGCTTGTCAAGGAACAGTGAGTGATATGATGATGATCTGAGCCTTCCTGTGCTTCTTTCTGAACTGCGACAATCCTCACTATTAGTGTCCTTTACTAGTAATCTACTTAAGAAAGCTAGAAAGAGTGACTGAGTGAGTAATCACTGAAAGGTGATAAAATGCCAGTGCAGTTCTTCAGAAGGTCTAATGAAGCCCACGCGCAAGTCAGGTTAGTAATTTGGCACACTGGTAGCTCCAGGGTGCAGTTCAGCCCCCCTTGAAATCTGTGAAAAGACGCTGGGAACTGGAAGATGCCCTAAATTTACAAGGGGTGTTGTTCCACAGATTGAGTGACATTAAGTATTCCCAAAGGGGGGTTTTTTATTAGATTAGAATCAGTTCTTAAATCACTAAATTGTGTGGAAATTTCCCATTCCAGAAATAAGCAAATATTCAAGAGTATATATATTTTACTTAGCAGCTACCACAGAAAAATATACAAAATGGGAATCTGTTAAATACAAAACTTAACTGGATATAAAAATTTGTTCCCTTGACAGGTCTGTTTCTTTAATAGAGTTTCATTAAAGAGGGCACATTGTTTTACAGAATATTCTATGGTTTAATATATAAAATATGCAGCCATTTAATATATCTCAGAAAGTTCAGTCTTGCATTGTATTTTAATTTTTCGTCAGTATAAGTTTCTCTCTAATAATTCTCTGTAAAAAGGCTTCACTTTGCTTCAATGCTTGTAAAATGCTTTCTTTGATCAGGTTTATTAGCTCTGAGTTCATTGGTATTTACCCATTTCCAATAGGTGACAGTAAAGGTATAGTTCATTAACTGAGTTAAACAGATTCTTGACTGGATTCTTATAAATCATGAGTTTAGGGGCACACTAGTAGGGGCCAAAGGGGCTCAAAAGGGTGAAAGCTGAGTGATATTTGTGGAGTTTTGTGAAATATCTTAGTTGTTTCATTCCTTTTGCCTAGTGGACTGGTAATGATGACAGCAAAACTGGAGCAGGCTGTGACATACTGAAAGGAAGGAATTCCCTTAAAGCAAAAAGAATAAGGTTCAGAAAAGCCAAGGTGTTTTAACTTCACGTCTGCTACAGTCACCCAATCCAAAACCTGAGCACAGAGAGGAGCCTGCAGCGCTGAACACGCACATAATAACAGTATCAACAGAAAGGCCTAAAAAGTAGGTGAATGTGAAATGTTTCCTGATTTAGTCCGAGATGATGCTCCTCTGCCAGACTAAAAGGATGTGAATCAGCCAGACCCTTTTTATTTACTATATATATGGAACTATAAGAGAATTCACAAATATGGAAATACATGTCTACTGTATATATATATGTGTAAGAGGTGCATGTAATGCACATGAATAGTTACAGGAGTTAGGACTGAGTAGAATAATCCTGGAAGCCAGGAACTGCTTATTTTCATTGGTATCCTGGTTGATTCATTATTTAAAATAAGTTTAAGCAGATAACATGAATCAGCCTAAGTGCTGCAATTGTTTCTGCAACTCTGTGCATGTTGTCAGCTTACAGGTTAGCAAAAGGATGTGAAGGACTGTATATAACTGGCACATCTCAGGGATGATGGAGGGGAAAAAATGGTGTAGGTCTATTTTAGAAATGCTCAGTTTCACCTGAGAAATATTTGCAGTGCAGTGCGCTTGCAGCCTGAGAAAAATCTCTGCCAATATTCAGAGTAGAAGTGAGACAAATAATTCACACAGTCAGAACAACTGATGTTTGAAACAGCTTTTGTAGGACAGACCTTCCTTCCTTTGATTCGAGACTGAAGGTCTTTTCAGCGGTACGTCTTAGCTCACACATCAGTAGCACAACTGATCCAGGCCCGACTCAAGGAATTTTTTACAACAGTGTTCATTGTAGTGTATCGTACAATGTGGTCACAGGAGTCTCTTCGGGTCTTGAAGGAGCAAACCAGGAGAATATATGCAGTATCTTTCAGGATACTTGGATATGGGGCCTCTGTGTCAGACCCATCCACTCAGAAGGTGAAACAGTTTAAAATGTTATCAGAAAAAAAATGGGATTGATTCACCCAATGCACTGTCACAAATTTCTTAGGTTTGCACAGTATGGAGCAAAGCTGTGTAATTTAGAAGGCCAATTTAAATTTACATTAGTTTATTAAATAACTTGGCAATATTTCAGAAAACATACCTGCTCTGTTGTTTCTCTTTCTTTTTTCTGGGGTTTTAAGATCACAGTTTGCTTCATTTGACCGTCAGCTTGTCTAAATACCGGTCAAAACTAATGGAGGTATGCTATTGTACCCCAGCTTGGACCTGACTCACCAAGAGACCTGGGGATTTCTCACAGAAGTGGTTTGTTTCCCATACAAACAGAAAAGGCCAATTGTGGAAGGTGAAAGTGAAACTGCCGCACCACTTCCACACGGTGCTGTCAAATAAATTAACGTTCCTGTCTCAGAAGGCGAATTTGGTGTGCAGCCCTGTGAACGCAATCGGTGCCTGTTAACGCAGAGGGACGGCGGGGAGATTGTGACTTGCCTGCTAGGGCCATAGCCGGTTATTCTCCTCACTTTCCCACTGGTTCTCCACAGATGCCCTGGTACTTCTTAACAGTTATGATGTTTTCAGCCCCTGCTTGCCTCGTAGCATTACATGGCTCGACGACATTCTACATTTCTTTGTAAAGAATGTAGGGTGTAATTTTCATGGTGCAAGAAATACTATACGTATATCCTGGCATGCGCACAGGTGTACAAGTGTCTCAAACCACTCTTCCACACTCCACTTCTTACACAACAGGGCAGTGAGCCAGTATAAACATATGTCTGCTGTATGTATGGTTTTAACGAGAAGAAGAGATGGTGTAGATCAGCCATGATACATCTGGTGAGGATGTCAATTTTTCTAGCCAGAGCAGCATTCAATAACTGAGAATTGTTTACTGTAGTAGCAGAATGTCACACAGCCTCTCTCATGTTGAGGAGCATGATACCGCTTTTGTCCTCTACTTCTACCTTGACCCGTGCTGTTAAACACATAACGAATGGTACAAATGCTTCCATAAGCCCTAAAAATACCCCATACCTATTTTAACCACACATACCATTGCAGCAGTAACAGTTTGCATGCATTGTAATCCCATGCTGGCTTAGTTCTAATGTTAATCACAGATTCACTAATTTATTTAATAGAAGCAGAGTTCAGGTCCATGAAGAGCTCTGCTAAACTTCAGAAGCCCTAAAAGCCCAGACAGTGAAAGGGTGAATTTCATCTTACATACCGAATACCTTCTGAAAATGTTCAGACGCACAACCTCAGTACTGCAGTCAGCTCCCTTGTGTGACTCCACTCCAGAATTCCTTATGCAGAAACAGTAAAACAACAAATTTTAAGTTCAGCTTGTGTTGAGGTACTCCAAGCATCTCCACTAGATTCCTTTTGCCCTGTGAAAAACTTAGTTATGTACACTACAACATTTTGAAAACAAACAATTATTTGCTGATTACTTGACTACCCTGTACCATAACAGTAATAGCACTTGAAGATAGCAAAAGCAGTGTTTCTGAGACTTTTAAATGTGATGGGTTTTTTCTCATTATTGAACTTGAAGTTTTGTGAAGACAGTCCCTCTGTTAAAGCAGCAATAAGCCTCCATGGGAAACAGCTGAATGACACGGTTGGTCTTTCATTCATATGCTTGTTCTGATGCTCTTACTCAGCGACCTCCTTGTACCCCTGTTAATCTGTCACCTGGAAATGACACTACATGTGCTACTTGTATCAGTGACAGTGCTCAGCAAGAAAGTCAGCCACACACAACTTCTGCAGGAAAATTAATTGTCACATGGAATATCAACTATGCCATATTCAGGCTCTTTTTCCACTGATTAATTCCAGATTTTAGATACATGCTGAGAAGACAACAGCAGTATTAGACACCAATTCAGCAAAAATGTAAGCATGTAGTTCTCTTCCACTGCAAAAGTAACACAACTAAAGTCATGATGAATTGTTTGCTGAATTTGCTTTGCTTTGATGAAGCTGTATCTGTGGAACAAAATCTAGTCTGCTGCACTAAGAGGATGTGGTAAGTACTTTTTACCCACAGAAGATGGGTTTTAAGGTCTGATCCCTTATTCTGCTCTGAGCTACAGTATGAATCGCATCTTAACCACAGAGCAGAGGAAGAGCAAACTGCCCAACCAGAAGAGGCTGGCAAAGCCCCAACCAATCTCTTCAAATGCAGTTTGTTTGAAAGTGGACAATTTTCTGAGTTCACGTTTCTCCTATGCAAAATGGGATCTCCTGACTCCATTCTCATGCAAACCTATTGTCCAGGACAACTAGATAGGGTCTTCCTTGGGGAAACATAGCAAATACAGCAATCAAAGATATCCCCAGTACGATGCCCATCATTTTTAGTGACCTTAGCTCTTGCAAGTCATGAAAATTGTTTGATGTTTGCTACTGAAATGTTATTTACTCTTTATCTCCACCACTACTCTGCCTTCACCCCATGTTTGTCCTGTCTGGAGGGATTGCTACCTCCTCTAACCTAGGTTTACACAAATCTTGGAGGACACAACCATATTCAGTTCATAGCTCCTTCTTAGGCACTTAACTATTCAGAATAATAACAAGTGCTTGTGCAAAAGAACGAATTCTCCCACAGAACTACTTAAAAATCTATGTAAAATACAGACCTCACTGCAGAGGCCAAACTTATATTAACTTCAACAGCGCCAAGATTTCACCTTCAGTTTGAAGTTCCAGCAGATTCAAAAGCCAGCGTTGGAGAACGTGATGGGACTGGGAAAAAGGAGAAATTAGAAAGCTGGGATGCAATAACAATTAAAATGAATAATGAATTTCAAGTGAGGTAGAACTGGGAAAAGCTGTCAATACTGACAGTGCTGTTTCAGCTGGCATTTGATTCTGCTTATTTTATGAAGAACACTTCAGCAGAATAAAAGCAATTTAGCAGGATGTTTTCTGAAAACTGTGTCCAAGTTTGTCCAAAGACAAAGCATGTTCTTCCTTTTCCTACATATTTTTTTTACCTATTTACCTATTTCTACCTTCTACTCGCTAACACTTTTGCACGTTGCTCAGCGTGGTCCTTCATTCTCTCCACAGTATGAAAGCTTTATTGTTCCTTGTGAATGCTCCATCACTTACCCCTCCCAGCTGCGCGTTTTAGCACAAATGGCCTCTTTTGAGCTTCTGTGTGAAGACCACCTGCAGCAGACCTTGAAATGAATAACATGGAGGCAGGCTGAGATCAGCTTAAACCTGAGTTTCAGATGTACTCTACAACTCTTGCTGTTTCCTACTCCCCAAAACGACTTCATTTCCTACACCAACTGCTAAAGCAATAGTCCCGAAAGAGGGAGCAATAATTTACAATAACTCTTCTTAATACATGAACATTAATTTTATTTATTGTACCAAGAACCAAATTTACTAGAGACATAGTCCATGATTGGCATTTTGAAGGAAATATGGTAAATTACTCAAATCTATGGATATAGCTGTAGAGATTTATAAAACATTGCCTTCAATAGTTAGAACATGATATATGACTAGTGCTGAGGTCATGTCCAATGTTCATTTTGCTCATTTACTTTTGCAGGTGGAGTTGAAATAGTTGCCAATTCACAAAATTAAGGGCTTTTTTTGATAGTAATATACCAAAAAGCATATTTGTGAAGACACACTAAATAAAAACTGTTACTTAATAGCAAACAAATAAACTCAAAACCAATTAAAACTATTTGTGATTGTTTATCCTTGAAAAAGAAAAAAAGTAAAATGTATTAATGGTCTGATCTTGTGAAGACTCAGAACTAGTCAAAGGAGATATTACTTGGCTAGTCCCATGCCTGGTAGAGAGCGCCGAGAAGGACTACTCTCGGTAGTTAAGCAATGTGGCTGATGATACTTACAAGGTCAGTAACAATAGCTCAGTCCTCTGGCTATTCCCTTAATCAGGTAAGAAATACATTGAAATCGATGAAATTGCTCAGGAGTAACCGTAAAGTGACTGAGTGCGGAATCAGCCCCAACAGGAAAATTTCTTGTAGTTCATTGTGCAACTAAGCAGATAAGAAAAAGTTGCTGTTTTCAAACATCTCAGATACAAAACACCCAGACACACGCACCAATGCACGTGCTGGGGAAATGAAATTAGCAAGTGGTGTCATTTATTTTAGCATATGATCACATCTGACAGGCATGAGCTTGTCTCTGATGTGTTTTCTTGTCAGTGCTGGAAAGAAGAAAAATGTGAAGCCAGTTAGGAATGTTTCTGAGTGTAATGCTCTCCTTTTTTCCCCCTTTCTTTCTTTTTCTTTCTTTCAGTAAAAACACTGGAGATGTTTAAAATCGCTAAATCATATAAGGCATATTTTTAATATCTTGTACTAGGGATAACCTTTTTAATAGCACTGGAAATCCCTATATACCATATCTAGGTGTATCCAGATGGATTGCTTCCATATGAAGACATTTTCTTCTGCCATTTTTCATTCTATCGTGTGTATCTGTAACGTATGCTTTTTGTAATGAAGGGCTACTCTTAATAACCTTGTATTTATTTTTTTTTTTTTTAGAAAGAGCAGATGTGATGAAGTGAATGAGAGCTATTGGTTCAATAAAGCACAGTCATCTTCCCTCAGATGTAACAATAAACCTGATTAGATAGAGCTCTAATGGAGAAAGCTCCAATGTTGCTTCTGCTCTTGATAAATGGTCTGAAATTTCATTTTCTCTGCTCTGTGTATCTTGCATACATGCTTGTGTTTAACTGTTTAGAATCTGGCACTGTAACGACATGAAAGCAAAGAACCCCAGGATCTCAAATTCGCTTATTATACAAATGATGATTCCTACCTGATAGGGAGAAGTGAAAGGTGACAAATCCTTCCCTCTCAATTAAATTCTTTTCATGACAGTCTTCCGTACATTTCTGACTATAATATCAGTCAAGCAATAACAGAAAAATCAGTGTCATTATGGAAAAAAGACATTAAAACCTTTTTAGGGGTGGAAAGAGGGGATATGAGAATATACTTCAAAGAGAGGGTCTTGTTTTCCTTTTATTCCCTCAGTATTTCCATGAAACCTAAGGCAATGACATCACAACAAAACAAGTTTGCCAAGATATACTATACAAAAACATGTTTTCACATGGTTACATTTTCTGCAAATTATAGTTCTTGGAGTATAAATCAGAATAATTGTTTAAATCAGAGTGACTGTTGAAACAGATTTACAGAGATCAAATCAAAAATGTAATAATTCTTGTGGTTTCACTAATGCTCAGAGCACCAAATACTTCTGAAAATTTTAGTTGTCAGTTATATATAGTGTTTACATTAACATGCTGCTTGAACAGAGAAAATATATATTTTAAGATGAAAATGTGAATCCAGGGTTACAAGAATGTTTCTGAAACAGCTAAGTCATCTTATTTCAAGTAAAACCAGATGTTTGCTTAAAGTGAAAGGCAATCATTTCTTTTAATTATGTTCACTGGTTAGGCCACCAGGAATATCCATATGTGCACACAATGATTCGATTAAAAATCAAAGACCTTACGATGGAGAAAGCGATCAACAACTGAAAGACCACCAAATGACACGCGAGGCACTGACCTGGGTTCCACTATCTCCATTCGCTCATTTTCACTCAGCAAGTTGACCAGGAGAGACTGCTGGAGTCTGCCAGGGTCCCCTGGATGAGTCACATCCCTGGGACCTGGAGGTTTCTTCAGGGGTGATGGCCTCCTTAACAGTTGCTCCAAACTGATGAACCTGGACTAAATGCATTTCTCAACTTTGCACAGGGTAGGTACCTGCAAAAAATATTTGGTATGCAATAAGGAAACAGCTGCATCACTCTTCTTTGGTCATCTCAGCCTTTAGGGTGTGTGATATTTGGCGAGTCTAGTGGAAGAGAGAGAAGCGTGGAGATTCATACCATATTTTACACGAATACTTCACCAGAAGAGAAGTGGATGGACAAATGGAAGACACAAGCGGATTTTCATGTCCTTCTGAAATCCTGCCTGGAGGTGGCATGTGACCTTGCTTAGCAGAGACCGTAAGCACAAAAAGTCAGCATGGGGCTTCTTAAATAACCCATATTCTAACAGCACTTCCTGTCCTGGATGTTTGATATGCACTTATCACCTGAATTTTTATCGGTGACTGACTACGTTGAACCTTTACAACACTTTTTGTATTTTGTACTTTCTATTCAAAACTACGCTACTCATGAATACAAGGGTCTATTCTTCATCCTCATGTGAAGAAACGCCAAAAGCTCTGGCCTGTGGGAGGAGATGCACCTTCTGATGATTTACAGGGCAGTAAACCATCGTCTGGGAACTGGCACCTACCTTTAGTAGGACCTCCTCAGCTCCTCTGTGAGGAGAGGACAGATATGCACAGCTCTATAACCATCTATTTCAATAGATTTCAATGACAGCTATATACTGTATATCAAAAATTGTGCATTACATTTATTTACTATATAATATATACATAATATTCACATAAACATATAGCATGTAACGTGGTGCAGATGCATATAAAAGAACATCATATCCTCTGTTTTTTTTTCATAATATTCATTCTGGAGCTGAACATTTTCTCCAGAAAGTCTCGACCAGTTAACTACTTCTTCTGTACATAGTTTTCAATGGGTACCACCTCTGCTTAAATGTGCAGGACCCTTTTATCTGTGTCACACATCTAGTGAGCCTGTTTTCACCTTTCTCTGGAGGATACTCGGTTTTCTAGTGGTCTTCTATGTCGAACAGTTTCTTCACCAGTTTACAAAAAAGAACAGAAAAGAAAACAAAAGAAGAGAAAACTTTGCTTTAGTAACAGATGTTCTCTGGACACATGCATTTATCAGAAAAGTTGGCATTTTCAGAAGGCCAGACTGAATACATAATCAAGTGATAAAACGTCTTCAGAAAAAAAAGGATAAAACATATGGCTCCAGTGAAGCCATTTAGGATTTTTAACCCTAATTTCAATAAGCCCAATAAACATCCCTTTCTATTTTTCCATGCTACTCCTGCCACGGTGGGCTAGTTTATCTTACACGTACATTTTCTGTGTTGATGGTGTTCTCCTCTCCTCTTTGTGCACAGTCTGGGCTCAATCACTGCACTCTTTCGCTTTTGTTTTCTAGTCCACTCTTTTCAGCAAAACCCCTCACCGAAGGAGAGATCCTTTCCTCCCATCTTCACTGCTCTGCAAGAAAACCTTTTCTTCACCCAAACATAAATCTTAGAATTAGTTCAGCACCTACAATGTCCTTTGATAAAGATATTTCTGTATATGCAGACATCCATCTCCATGACAATTTTATTTTGGTCTTGTGAGTCTTGTGGCTGCGTACAGTCTTTTAAATGTTCCTCTTTCACATGGCTTTACTTAACTGTCAGTATTCTCACAGGGCCCTTAGTGCATTGCATCCAGTCCATTAAAGCTTCTCTCATTGTTTTGACTAATAAGCAGTTACATTAAAACTTTGGGCCAAGATATTTAGAGGGAAAAAATCATGCAGACCCTGCAAATTTAGCAGCAGTCGCTTGATCTTTGCTGATTAGCTTGTAGATGTAGTTGCCAGCAATATCTTCTCCAAGGCATACTCCTGTCTTAAAATATAACATCTTCATCAGCTTTCAAGATGAGACAAGAACCGAAACTAGTTAGCATTGGGAGCAGATGACCTCCAAGTGCCGCTGGCACTGCTCGATGGAAAGTATATGGCATTAATGCTGATATGGAAGAGCAGCAGGCAGACTAATTTGTAACCCAGCAGGATCGCAAAATATGTCCAGAATATTATTTATGACTAAAAGTTATAAAATAGAGTTAAGGCAGACTTTATTGTTTACTTGTCCAAGTCATAAAATATACAAGCACAGAAAATATAAACAACAGCAAAACAAGCTGAGCAAAGACAAGCTTTCAGCTAGCTTAATCATCTCTAAATTCTAAATATTATCTCATGATGGATGGCTGGTGGATTCTGCAAAGCACTATATCAAACCCTGTTCGTTGTTCCATGCAGACCACCCCTATCAAGGACACTTCCATCCAACTGTATTGTCACATATCCTGCCTTGAAACAGAAAATTTCATTTCCTCATCACTATTTGGTGAGTCTTATGCTGGAAAAGGGCCTACTGCCTAGCTTTCTCTGGACCATCTTTTGCAGACGGATTGATCTTTTCCAGTGTCTTTGAAGGAACAGTCAAGAATGTCTCCCCTCTTTACCATGCTGGTCTGAGTGAGTTTTTCTAGTTGAGTTTTTATACCTTTTCCATCACTAAAACCTAAAAAATTACCAGTGTTATGTCAAGTGATGCAAGAAATATCTGTTGCATATATTCTGAGTTCCTGCTCATTCTCATTTATTATTCTTCTTTTCCGTACTGCTTTGGAAGCAGTACACACCACCAGTACATACTTCTTTCCATATCACACCACTAAGTATCCTACTGCTTATCTGAGAGTGGCTCAGAAAAAAGACATAAAATCAGAGGATAACATAAAAAAGGATCTCAATTTATATAAATAGAACATTTAATACATCTACCTCCCCACGCAGGGTCCATGTATTCACCATGACAAACGTGCATATCTGTTTCGAAATCCTCCAGTGACCAGGACTCTACAGCCTCTCTAGTCAATTTATTCCATTCCTTGACTGTGTGTTTTTTTCCTAATTATAACAAAATTGTACCTCACTGCAAGCTAAACTGGTTATCTCCCGTTCTATACATCACGGCTGGGAAGAGAAGATTATTCCACTTTCCTTGATTTTAAAGACTCCTAAAACCCAAAAACTTATTTTTGAAGCCATCTGACTATATGGGCTAGATTCAACATGTCTGGAATGACTTAATTAACAGAATTAATACCATAGGACTTACTTGATCAATCTGAACCAATGATCCCATTTCAAACTAGGCTCAAAAAAACATTTCTAGAACTTGCAGACAAATAGTGTTTTGTACGGAAATGTCATTGTAAAATATCACAGGTTTGCAAAATGAATCCATTTTTACAATTACTGTGTGAACTTGGAGAAAATGAGAAAAGTCCCAAATTTGTCTTTTCCTCTCCCACTTCGCCTTTCATTTAGCCAGAAAATGAACTCTGTTCAACAAAAGTTTGGTTTATATCAAATAATATATAATTACTACATTTGTTAAATAAAGATTAATCATTAAACAGCCTGAAATGCAATCACTATTATAGTTTACAGATAAGAGAAAAGTGTATGAAAGGATCTTAAGTAGACTACAAAAACATGGGCTAATCTTATGAACAAACGAAAATCCATAATACTTCTTAGACCATGGTCTGCTGGTAACGCATTCGCAATTAAAGTACTGTATGATTTATGGAAGTCAGAAAGGAAATTAGTCAAAAACATCTACACTGAATGTTTGTAACTAGACCCCACCCTCCCAAAGGACCGGACTTTAACCATCACCATGGCTCAGCTAAGAAGATCTTTGACTTGTTTTGCAAAACGTTTGCTTGACTTCTTCAACTTCATCAGTTAAATGTGCTGAGCTCAGTAAGATAACTGGCACACAAGGTTACACAAGACTTGTAATTACAGTATCAATCCTCAAGATATTTTGTAACAAATGGAGGAGTCTATTTTTATTCTATTTTCATATTACTTGAGGAAAATGTTCAGACTAATTAATATCCATTAACACCTAGAAATCAGCACACCAATAAATGTAATTATGATCTCTTTAAATTTTTAAAATTTTAGACTATTTCAGTCTGTTCTAGCTATTAAAAGATCTATTCAGGATATGAATATTAGTGATAATGATAAAAAAGAAAACTTTTTTCACGAAGAATCAAAATTCCAAAGTTAATTTTAAAATCTTCGCAATAGACTGCTTCTACCACGTTTTTAAAAGCCAGCATCATTTAAAGTTGCCACATTTAAAACATATGGAGACCATTTTGATGGAATATGTAGGCTATAGTAAAAAAAAGTTCATGGAACCTTAAGCAAAGTATTTCTGAGTTTTCTTTATTCATGATAATCCACCAGAAATCCCGATGGGACAAAATGCTGTAATATTAAAAAAAAAAGCAATTTGCAATCATGAATACAGGTTGCTCTCAATTTATTGATCCTGTTTTAATCATAAATTTTTTTAATAGGAAAGCTGGGAATGAACTTATAATTTGTTGGTATTGAGGAACAAGACATAGCTCAAGGCTTACGTCAAAACAAACCCCTGATTCGCGCATATTCACCTGTACGTTTTGGTCTCCACTGTAGAAGAAATCCGTTGTGAAGATAAAAGTAGCAGAGCCACTCGCAACACTGGCAGCATTAGTGTTAGCCTGAGAGATGGAACTGGTTTTATGAGTGAAAAAATAACACTGACCTTGGGAAAAAAATGCAAACAAAAATCTAGGATTCTATGACAGTTTCTCAGCTAAAAATATGAGAAGTCATCCTCCACTGAGTCTTTTCCTGCTTATTGGTAAGTGCAGATGCACATTTTAAGGAGTACTGTAGCTGATGGCAGTGATTCAGCTGGGATCTGAAATGACTGCACTTTGAAACTTCATCGTACAGTGAACATACAGCATCCACAAATTATTAGTGTTTGCAATTTATTTGATCTTCACAATGCTATTGGGAAAATTCAGTACTAATAAATAATAAATGCATTTGAAAATCAACAAAAAGTTTTGTTCAGTAGTAAAAATCTACGCTGAATGAGATTCTATTTAATCTTTCCTTTTAAAAGCTGTAAAAGTCAGATAGCTGTCTTTGCTTTGTGATCTGCAAGATGACTTTTGGCTCGTACCTGGAGAAGGAGAGCCAGCAAGGGGCTGTAGAACCCAGCTGCAGCTGGGAAGGGCATGGAAGGACAAGCTGTCCTTAATGGTCTTCTCTACCAAGTGAGCGAAGAGGTGGGTGAGACCCTAGTCCTGGAAACGCAGATAAAGAGACTTGCATGACAAATTATGTCAGCTGCATCTCCCAGCCCGCTGATGCTACTCACAGACCACTTCCACGTTGCAGCCAAAAAACAATCACAGTATCATCTCAGCATACCCAAGGGAACATGAAGAAACTACCCACATTCTGATTGCAGCTGGCAGTGGCAGTCTGGGCTGTAGCTGTCCTGGTGGGTTTAAGATGTGGGGGCAGGAGGTAAAGGGAGGAAGCTGAAGGAAACAGTCCTCCACACACTCCCCATCCCTCCAAGCAGCAGCTCCAGAAACAGCCTGGAATTTGGGTGAGAAGACAAGAAGATGTCTGTTGCTGGAATCACCACCATCGCTGTTACAGTTGCATCTGCCCTGGACTTGAAAACAGTAGCATTATAATAGATTTCAAGGAATTTCTGGCAATTCTCACTTGAAGGGATGAAGATCCTGCTTGAGCTAAGGGATGTGAGTGCAGGGAAGGGTTTTAGTTGGCCTGTAGCCATTTTGTCATTTTTGTCTTATATCCCAGTTTGCCAAGAAGTTGAACCTTGTTCACCAAATTCAACCACATTTGTCAGCAGAACAGACAGTTCATGCATACTAAGGTCCTCAGAGATTTGGGAAATAGACTACTGGATTAAGAAAAGAGTGTAGGTTAGCATACCTACTGTCAGAAAAGCTGCTACGTCTGCACAGTGACATTAGTAGACATCGATTAAGCCATTCAGAAAGATTCCCCCCCCGCCCCCCCCGAAGCAAATCTTACTCAGGTCTGGTCTTCATGGGAATGATTTGATTTTGGTTTTGTTTATTAGTTGCTTGCTCAGGGTCTTCTGAGGGAGATGGATGCTTACATTGTTTCTCACTTATGGTGAAATACTTTTTCTGAATACAAGACCTTGAAGAAATGTCCCAGATTTTCTGGGAAACAACTTTCTGGATGGTGGTAGAATTATCACATCCAGTTGACTGGTATTTTGTCACCAATGCGCACATACTTTGTCTGTTTGGAATAAATAAAAAACAACACTTCGTGTTAAGGGAAACAAAGGAGAGATTCCATTTTCCTTTGGGTACCATGCATTTATCTCTTAAGTGCTCTCAGATGTACAGCTTAAATTTAAAAAAATTCAATTCAGTAAAGAGTTTAAAATTTTAAAAAAAATCAATTTAATACAGTCACAATATTTTTTTTTCTTTTAACCTCATAAAACCCTAAATGTAGAACTGAAAGCATCATGAAACACAGCCTTAGGAGCAATAATGTGCAGTAGGTTTCTATAATCTGTCCAAGTCTATTTATGTAGAAAATTCTCATTTCTACAATTGACTTAGAAATTGGCATTATATATTTTGTAAGTTTCAGAAGACTGAAAATAAGGATTTGAAGACAGACTATTAGACCATTTCACACTGCAAGATTTCTGAAGGATGCGTGTTCTGCTGAATGTTTGTGTAAAGAATTTCTTATCCAAACAATGTACATGGAGCCTTTTGTCAAGTTTGTCGGTCCTTCTGGAATTCTTATTATTTCCTGAAAGGTAAACATTTTTTTCTCAAAGCAAGTAGCTGAATTGCAACAAACTCACTCTTTGCTGAAATCAAGTTATGAAGTCAGACTGTAGATCATACATGCTGGATGAAATCTCTTCCCATTATTTCTGCTTCGCTGTGATGTCTTTTTACAGGAGTTACACTTATGATCAGAAAAGTCTGTACTGTTCTAATGTAGATTTAATTCTAAGCATTATGTTATAAATATCAACACATTACAAGATCAGATTACTTAAATTCCTAGGCTATAAACGTTAAAAATTGTCATACATTTTGAAAGAAATACAAGTAGTTCCTTGTCATCAAAAGTATTTTCATCTTTTCTGACTTCTACATTCTTAGTCCAATAATTGACTAATACACAAAGGTAACATCAAACAGCTTGAAAACGGCTTAGGAGCTTTTTCTTTGCAGAAAACATACCAGCTTATGCATTGACAACTTATGGAACATAGTACTTTGTCATTTCTATGTAATTAAATTGACAAAATTTTTCCTTTAATTATGTAATATTGAAAATCTTTTGGAACATAAGAAAAAACATACAAGTTTATTAACTCTCTTTTTAGGCCCAGAATGTTTCTTCTACAGTGTATTTTGCTGTATTGTGCAATCTATAAAAAGTGCAACCTGCTGGAAACAATGTTCTTTCTCATTTTGCACCATGCGCATACAAGCTGGCATTTCACAAAATTATCAAGCTGCAAATGGCAATATTGTGTCAAAATTGAAACTTTCTTTTTTTATTAACATTTCACATTTTCAAGTATTCTTAGGTGTCTTGAAAATAATTATACAGGCTCTGATTCTTCCATTACAGTCGTAATAGATGTTTATCTCAAAATTCTGGATATCTCTGTGATTTGAGGCATACATGACTGTATGAAAAATAGGTCCTTCACAGACATGTCTGTAAGTGTCCTCACAACTGAAAGAGAAGCACATTACTGGGAATACAAGAAGGTTTTATCTTGCCAGGATGCTCCACTAGCTTTGTGCAAGTTTACTGCAATACACATGGTTGTCACAAGTGACCTTGGATAACACCACAAGACACCATTATTGCTCCCACAAGGCTGGGGACTGGGCACTTCTCAGCAACAAAAGTTTCTGCAGGGATGGAGGGTTCCCCCTTAAACTTTATGGTAAAATAATTGTTACTGTTCATTTAGTTTCATGCTTTCTTACATCTAACAATCCACTATGCACATCTGATTAATTTCTGTGTAGACCACTTTATAAAAGCCTTGCAGCAGTTTTTACTGATACATGCAACATCATTGCTTGATGTTATATCCCTAACAGATATTTCAACCAATGAAAATCCATAAATAATATTTAGATGCAAACTTGAGTCATTCTTACTCCTTCTACTCTGTACTTCCAGTCTTATGTGGTCTTTGGACTTAGGCTCTGTGACCAAAGCAGACCATTTTAGCCCCTTAGATAAACATATGGAATAAAATAATTGTTAAATATTGAAGTACGGCGTATATAAGTAAATCAAGCCATAATTATTTTAGACAGAATTATTCTGCAAATATATTTCAAGCTTATCTTTTGATATATCAGAAGCAGTGGAAATAATGTCTGACTAACATGGTGTGATGGCTTGCACAACTGGAGAGCTACAATGGACAGCTATAAACTCTTCATGAGGGATAGGCAAGGAAGGAGAGGTGGTGGGGTACCCCTGTATGTTAGGGAGTGTTTTGATTGTCTAGAGCTTGATGATGGCAATGATAGGGTTGAGCATTTATTGGTAGGAATCAGGGGGAAGGCCAACAAGGCAGATATCACAGTGGGAGTCTGTTATACCCAGCCAAGATGAAGAGGCAGATGAAATATTCTATAAGCAACTAGCGCAAGTCTCATGATCGCTGGCCCTTGTGCTCATGGGGGACTTCAACTTACCAGATGTCTGTTGGAAAAGGAAGTCTTAAAGGTACAGGATCAGGCCATCCCCATGTGCCGAAATACAAGCTGGAGGGAAGAACACCGGCCTGGCTGAACAGAGAGCTTTGGCTGGAAAGTCAGGAAAAAAATGAGAGTTTATGACCTTTGGAAGGAGGGGCAGGCCACTTAGAAAGACTACAAGGATATCATGAGGTTATGCAGGGAGAAAGTTAGAAGAGCCAAAGCCCAACTAGAACTTACTCCGGCTACTGCCATAAAAGATAATAAAAAAGGTTTGTATAAATACATTAGCAACAGATGGAGGGCAAAGGAGAATTTCCATCTTCTGTTGGATACAGGGGAAACTTAGTGACAAAGGATGAGGAAAAGGCTGAGGTAATTAATGCCTTCTTTGCCTCAGTCTTTAACAGTAAGGGAAGTTGCTCTCCGGACACCCAGCCCCCTGAGCAAGAAGACAGAGATGGGGAGCAGAAGGAAACCCCCAAAATCCAAGGGGAAATGGTCAGTGACATGCTACACCACATAGACACACACAGGTCCATGGGCCCAGATGGGATCCACCCAAGGGTGCTAAGGGAGCTGGTGGATGTGCTCACCAAGCCACTTTCCATCATCTATCAGGAGTCTTAGCTAATTAAGGAGGTCGCTGTTGACTGGAAGTTAGCTAATGTAATGCCCATCTACAAGAAGGGCCGGAAGGAGGATCCCAGCAACTACAGGCCTGTCAGTCTGACCTTGGTTCTGGGGAAGGTAACGGAGAAGATCATCTTGAGTGCCACCATGTGGCGCAGACAGGACAAACAGGTGGTCAGGCCTAGTCAGCATGAGTTTATGAAAGTCAGGTCCTGCTTGACTAACCTGATCTCCTTCTATAGCCAGGTAACTTGCTTAGTGGATGAGGGAAAGGCTGTGGATATTGTCTACCTGGACTTTAGCAAAGCCTTTGACACTGTTTCCCACAGCATCCTCCTGGAGAAACAGGCTGCTCATGGCTTGGATGGGTGTAAAAAACTGGCTGGGTAAATAACTGGCTGGATGGCTGGGCCCAAAGGGTGGTGGTAAATGGAGTTAAATCCAGCTGGCGACTGGTCACAAGTGGTGTTCCCCAGGGCTCAGTACTGGGGCCAGTTCTGTTTAACATCTTTATCAGTGATCTGGACAAGGGGATCAAGTGCACCCCCATTAAGTTTGCAGATGACGCCAAGTTGGACGGGACCGTTGGTCTGAGTGTAGGAAGGCTCTGCAGAGGGATCTGGACAGACTGGATCAATGGGCCAAGGCCAGCTGTATGAGGCTGAAGAAGTCCAAGTGCCGGGTCCTGCACTTGGGTCACAACAACTTCCATGCAACACTACAGGCCTGAGGAGGAGTGGCTGGAAAGCTGCCTGGCGGAAAAGGACCAGGGGGTGTTGGTTGACAGCCATGTGAACATGAGCCAACCGTGTGCCCAGGTGGCCAAGAAGGCCAACGGCATCCTGGCTTGTATCAGGAATAGTGTGGCCAGCAGGAGTAGGGAGGTGATCGTCCCCTGTACTCGGCACTGGTGAGGCCACACCTGGAGTACTGTGCTGTTTTGGGCCCCTCACTACAAGAAAGACACTGAGGTGCTGGAGCATGTCCAAAGAAAAGCAACAAGGCTGGTGAAGGGACTAGAATACACGCCTTATAAGGACTGGCTGAGGGAACTGGGGCTGTTTAGTCTGGAGAAGAGGAGGCTGAGGGGAGACCTTATTGCCCTCTACAATTACCTGAAAGGAGGTTGTAGTGAGGCGGGTGTTGGTCTCTTCTCCCAGGTAACTAGCGATAGAATGAGAGGAAATGGCCTCAAGTTGTGTCAGGGGAGGTTTAGACTGGACATTAGGAAAAATTTCTGTACTGAAAGAGTGGTCAGGCATTGGAACAGGCTGCCCACGGAAGTGGCTGAGGCACCATCCCTGGAGGAATTTAAAAGACATGCAGATGTGGCGCTTAGGAACATGTTTTATTGGTGGACTTGGCAGTGTTAGGTTAACAGTTGGACTCCACGATCTTGAAGGTCTCCTCCAGCCTAAACAATTCTATGATTCTATAAAGCATGTGAAGAAATCTAGGATCCTTTGATTTTAAAGTATCCTGCAGCGTTGAGTTATGCATGTGAGTGTTTACAAATGGTTAACCCTCAACTCTATCTTCCTTCTGAAAAAAGAACTTAGTTTCAAGTGAGTTCTTCAGAAACTGATTTACTTCTTGGTGCTCTTGGACTCCACCTCATTGTTCTTCATAGATCTTTGCACTGTGGACATCAAGATAAGGCTCTAGGGTGATTTGCACCAAATTTAAGGATCTATTGATGACTGAATGCTTCCTTTTTATATATTCAAATATCGTGTTCAACTTTGTATTCATTAGTCCACACGCAGAGTCTGTTTGCAGCTGTTAATCCACCACAATTTTTCATCCTTTTCAAAGATATGACCATCTTTTTCTCCTGCTTCATAATGATTCTTTGCTTAAAACTATTTATTGACATCTGCTTAGGCAGATTGCATCTATTTAATATGTTCTGTTGATTCCATGCCCTTTCCATCTCAATGAAAAGACATCAACAAAAATTAAAATTTATAATGCTGGCTTTTTCTCCTATCATCAGTGTAATATGTTACTGTAGTGTTATTGCTACATCGAAGTATTTTAACATCTATTTTCATAAGCAAATGCTGGTTGTCTTTAATTAAATTCTTCAAATTTATTATGAATCAGGTTGAATAATTCATATTCCATGCTTTTGTCTGAAATCAGCATCCCCCTGAAAATCCTGTAATCATCAGCATCACCATATTTATTTCTTTTATGTATAAGCTTGGCACTATCTTTCTTCCAGCTGACTAGCACTTCCAAAGTCTTGAAATACTCACTAATAGTGAACACAATTGATTCTAAAATCTCCCTTAGGCAGCTATTTTACAACTCTCAAATGGAAAAAATCTGGATATAATGGTGATCGTTATATAAGAACTTTGATTATTACTAGATAATAATATTTTTGTCTAATATAAATGTATTATCTACCATTTTTTCTAATTCAGAACAAAAATAGCTATTAAACACAGATGTCCTTTTATGCATTGTTATTTACTGTTCTAAAAATGGATCAATAAACCTGTTCATTTACTTTTTGTTCCCCAATATGTGCTTTCTTCATATTGTCCTTAACAATTATATCCAGACTTCAGAGTCAGTTTTTTACAGCTTCCAACATAAAAAACTAACCAAATCCACATTATAAATTGTTTTCTTGCTAAACCTGTTATAGATATAAGTATTATTACTGCTGCTTTCATTGGTAAGCATTTGGGTTCTTTTAAACAAGGTTTTCAGTTGTGAGATTACACTGTTTAGGGTTTGAAGTAAACAGCTTTTAATTACCATTCACATTTTTCAGATTAAATTTTTCCTCCCAGATAATTTGGTTTGTAGTTTTTTTCGGCTGTGTGAAACTGATCCTTTTAAAGCACACACACGCGCACACACGCATGCTGCAGACGTTCATGCAGGCATGTGTGTGTGTGTGAGTATCTAGGAGTGCATGCGGGTGTGTGTCTGTATGTGTATTGTACAGCCTTGCACAGATGGTTAGGATTTTATTATGTTTATACAAAGCAACTATAATCAAGTCACAAACACTTGAGCTGAACCACAAGTACTGCGAAATTCTTCTACTAACTTGATGCCTAACGCAGAGTTGTCCTGCACTGTGTGCAACAATTTCTGACTTAGACGATCAACATGTACACTATTTTGAAAGTCTGAGGACATTCAGTACTGGCAGCATGCAGCCTCCAGCCAGCATTTCCCAGCCTCCTGAAGTCCCCCAAAAGAAATCCTTCATCCTTCCCGAGGCACTGAAGATTGGTGCTGCTTATTTGATTCGGTCATAGTGGCCAATACTGGCAATAATTTAGAAATAAATTAAGATCACAATATGAATAGCAGCATAGCAGAATATAAATACAAATTACAGATGTCTCTGTTATTGAATTATAATTGCATTAGCATTAAATAAGATGGTCAGAAAATATTGAAGAGGCAGAGATTTGGGAGTTAAAATAAACTGGAGATTTGCATAGCCAGAGATCAAAAAGCCAATCTGATCAAATCCAACTAAAAGTTATACACTCTGTGGTATCAGATAGAATAATTTTGTATTGGAAATTAGAAATAAATACATCTGTATTATACAGATAGGGGTAATTTAGCATTACTGGTTTCTGAATTTCCTATATGTAGTGGAATAAATTTTTTATCTTTGATGAACTTGTAAGAGAAGTGTTAGGCTCACTGCTACTGTTTATTCTTCCACTGTTTCTGCGACCATACATAAGGGTACCTCAGTAGTTACCCAAGATCTGTTCTGAAACCCGGGGAGAGGTTGCATCGCCTAAACAGAAGGATTCAGTGTCATTTTAGGCACTGAGTTGTCTCCTACCTGGCCTCCACCTGACTCTGCAGAAGGGAGCAGAGTTTCCTGAAGTCTGGAAACCTATCTTCTAGCTCCACTCAGATATCCCAGCTACTTTGAGACACGTCAAAAGCCCCTGGGTGCCCACATTTAGGAAACAGAATCCCACTTATAGCCTCTAACTTTAGTTTAGGTGGGCAGGATTTCTTTCTTAACAGGTTTGCCACCTGCTAAGAATTTTCAAAGTAAAATGTAAGTTTCACATTTAAACATTTAGTCTCTTTTTTATTAGTGTTCACTCTCCCTTGTTATTGATATAATCATGTATTTTATACACTTCATACTAGTGCTATGTATGAATTCATGTCTTATCTGTATTGTACTGATCATCATTTTCTTACCAGTTCTTGTGTTTTACCTTTTAAGTACAAACTTTGATCTTAGTGTTTCTGATGCAAAAATTTTCATCATTGTCAGCTCACATTTGGTGGCAGAGGTGTCACCATTTCTAGTTTTCCTTCATTCCCTTCTTTCAGCTCAGTGCCTCCTAACGGAGTTCACAAGTTCACCTTCTGCAGTGATGCAGGTCTGAAGTACATCCTTCTTTCTCAGCTAAATGTAATCAAATGCTTTATTAAAATGCAAGAGCCTTGCAAAAATTGGAAGTGGGCTGGACAGACAAGATATTCAACTCTCCATCCCGTGCAACAGCAGAGTATTTGCCACATTGTCTACCCTGAGAAATGACATCTAGGGAGTACCTTCAGCAATGACTCTTCTCTCTTCTTTCTTGTGCTCAGAACATGAGCACATAGGCCCTTTTCCTGGAGCTATGCAGAACACTGTCTGATCGTGATGCTTTTGATTTCATAAATCTAATTTGTTATATCTATCTGTCTATCTATCTGTCTGTCTGTCTGTCTGTCTATATAATTCGGTTGTCTGGTCATCAGTTCTTCTTTCTGGAATAGTAAATAATAATGAGTAATGATGAATAATGGTAACAATAAATAATACATTCTCCAAAAATCTATCACACCCTCTTCAACACCTAATTGTCAAAATACTTTTCAACCCCTCATCAGTCTCTGCAGTATAACCAGTACTGGTCCTCCCAAAACAGAAATCTTTTCATTTTGCAGAGCCAGGAAGGGGAACTGAGGACCACAACTGCTCATCAGAGGAACAACGTACATGTTGTTTTAGCAGGACCTGTAGCGATAGGACAAGAGGTAATGCTTTTAAACTAAAAGAGGGTAGATTCAGACTTGATATAAGGAAGAAATGTTTTTATGATGAGGGTAGTGAAAGACTGGAACAAGTTTTCCTAGAGAGGTAGTTGATGCCCTGTCCCTGGAAACATTCAAGGTCAGGTTGGACAGGGCTCTGAGCAACCTGATCTAGTGAAAGGTGTCCCTTTTTATTGCAGCAAGTTGGACTAGCTCTCGTTTAAAGGTCCCTTCCAACCCGAACCATTCTATGATCCTATGCTGGATGTGCTTTTAGTCTACTGTGATTTTGAAATAAAATGTTTATTTAATGGATCATTTATTTATAGATGTTAGTTTGCTCAGAGGCAAGTGTACCCATGTTAAAGATCCATTTGCAGCATAATCTTCTTAGTGAGGGGCCAGGTAAAAATTAGTAGATTTATTTAAATGTGCTGTCTTGGGATCACTCAATAGTTATCAGAAAAAGATGAAGGAATCATAGAATCACAAAGGTTGGAAAAGACCTCTAAGATCATCAAGTCCAACAATCAACCCAACACCGTCATGTCTACTAAACCATGTCCTGAAGTGCCATCTACACTTTTCTTGAACACCTCCAGGGATGGTGACTCCACCACTTCCCTGGGCAGCCTGTTCCAATGCCTGACCATGCCTTCAGTACAGATTTTTTTCCTAATAGTCAATCCAAACCTCCCCTGACACAACTTGAGGCCATAAATCTTCAGGGAGGGTTCATTACATTCCTTTCAGGATGGAATTAAACCACTTTCTGATGTGTCTGTTTCCCTACAGGGAGCATGTAGCTGTGTATGTCAGACACTCAGCATTTTGACAGCTGAAGTTAACTGAAAAGGATCCCATTCTAAACATTAAAGTGAGAAATCCCCATTTGTATGTATTATACATTTCCATTAAAAAAATATATCTAGCCGCTGCCTTTGTTAAGGGCTTGCTTTACATAAGTCCTTAGGACATTACCTACTGATTATGATGACAGATTAAGCAAGCAAAGTGTGTTAACAAAATTTATGGCACACCTTATCACATCTCCAAAGTTAGGAAAATGGAGAAAAGAATAGTATGCCTTGATCTTCTATTTGAACACAGTTTTCATTTGGGCCTTTCTGATGCTCTAATGTTTATAAAACCACATAATAAACTGGGATGTATTCACCATAATGATTATGTAGCAGCTCACATATTAGTTAAAATAAATGTTCTCATTAACTGTTCAAAGATCAAGGTATTACCTATAAGTGTTCAGATGCAGTGATGACAGGCAGAGTACATGATCTCAAATATACCTGTATTGGTTGGTTAGTGCATACACTGATGTCTTAAACCATAACTAGAGCTTCTAGGAGCTGCCCATATACAAGTAGAACTTGTTACTATCAGTAGCGACAGAGAAAAGATACTCATTCGTCTAATATCTCCATGGGGAATTACCACACCGCTGTTGAAAGCAAAACTATCTGAAGGCTTCTAGTCTCTGAAGATAAGCATTATCAGAACACAAAACATTAAACTGGGAAAAGATGTTAAATGATAAAAAAATGTTCAAATTCTTACCCTAAACCCTTTGTATGTTAACGTGGCAAGATCTTTTTCCCATCTTGCTCTCTAACTGGTCATCATTTTCCTGATTGGAATAAACCCTGCCCATTTCTTTGGGAAAGGCTCTTTCTTTCTTAAACTTGCCTGTGTGTTTGTTTCCAGCCCCTCTTTGTAATCACCACTGTGCCCTAAACAGATAGGCTTGCCTGTCCCACCATGTACTGCAGAACATCTACCCAGCTGAACTCCAGGGAAACCTCTTTGCTTTCCCTCAGACTGCAGCAACCTTAGCAAAGCAAACAGGCTGCCCTCCGAGCAGAGCAAAATGTTAACACATGGGAAAAAGGTTGAGCGAGCAAGCTTTTGTAGCACCAACACTAGCATGTACAAGTTGTGAAACTCAGGCAGTGCCGCACTGCCCCTGAGATCCCATGGGATGCTCTCAGCAGCTGCTCTTTCAACTGAGCAGAATTTGTACCTACATTTCCACTGTTAAGCTGTTCACAACACAATGGTCCTCTCATTAAATGCTGGCTTGTTCCTTGTCTTCTCGGAGGACAGGTTAGCACTCTACGTGATGCAAAGATAGGACTTGGATGCAGAATGACAGGCTATGTACCTAGGTCTAAACATCTGCACCTGTAATCCTCTGCCTTTCTCTATTTCATCTCCCGGGGGTGCTTTAGACCTTATTTCTTGGTCCATGTTAGCTATTGTCTGTTTCTCCAAAGTGTTTCTCTCCATAAGTTGATAGGGTGAGGATAGCTACTGCCTTTGAGTGACCTTCCCCTTAAAGGACTGCCTAGAAATTCAAGAAGTCAGTAAAAGCACAATGGTTTTGATTAAACTCTCAGTGGATAACACATTTCTGCTTGTTTTCTAGAAGAGGAGCACAAGGTTACAAAGGCATGGAATAAATGACTGCTCCAAGTGTGTTCTATCCTAGTCTCCAAGCATATTTGTGTAGCTACAACAATGCATATTCTTCTCAGTGATCCAAATCTGAGGGCAATACCAATCATGGCTTTGTCACTGAACTACTCTGGGATCTTCTGCAATTAATTCCACTCTCTGGCCCTGTTTCCAACCTTTTCTTTCTTTCTTCTTTTTATCTGCTTATCTGTACATCTGGCTTTTGATTTTTGTTTGAGCAATGCTTGGTACCTTTTGGCCCTGATGCTGGGTGAGGCTCCTACAAGCTACTGTAGTATTATCACCCTCATCATCCTCAGCCACGCATGCTGATTTTGGACCATGTGTCCCACAGTACGCCCAAACATCGGTGTGGACTCTGTGAAAGGAGTTAGACATGGCCCTGACATGCACGAACATTACTCCCCCTGAAATCTCTGGCAGTTGTGTGTACATCTGAGGGCAGAGTTCGGGCCATAAAGTTTAAGTACAAGCATCTGGGCACAATTTTCTCCAGTGAGCAGGATTCCAAGTTTCTGTAACATCTGCTGTGGGAACTATAAGTACTTTATATTAATGTTTTACACTGTGTTAGCTATAATCACATTTTTAATGGGAAAAAATGCAGTCATCTCCACTTGGTGATTCCAGTGATGTAGACACCTGTCTGCTAGGAATTGGACTGAGACCATCAATGCATTTCACACCAGCAATTGAACGGCTATGAGATGGTAATGGGTTTAGGTTATCATCTGCAAGTGACCAATGCGTGCTGGGCTTCCAGCAGAATATCATTTTCAGATAAGCTCTTTTTTCTCTGTTCAGCTAGTTCTATCACTTCATATTTTTGTTCATCTAGTTCTATCACTATTTGATATATGATATGTTAGGAATAATATGTGATAGTTCTATCACTATCTATATTGTTCATCTAGTTCTATCACTTCATATTTTTGCAAATCATTTGGCTAAGGGATAACAAATGCAGTCACACATAGGAAAGGAAAGAATCCTTTAGCAATGCTGTTTGTACAGAAATCAGAACAATGCTGTAGAATTTATTATTATTCTTTTAATCTGTTTCCTACTTGTATATGTAAATATATAGCTACTATTTATTGTTTAATGTTTTCCAATACCATCAAGTAATTCTCTTAGCTGTTTGCGGTTTCTTGATGTTAGTTGTCAATCTTACTATGCACATGGTCTTGATTAAGGAGAAGCACTTATCTACATGTTATACTTAAAGATAATTTTTCTCATCTATCTAATTAAGAGAATAGTGAAAAGAAGCACAGTCATGCAGACCACACTCAGGTGTATGTTGCTATTTGTAGACTGTCATTGATACTTGAGTCAGTCAGATTAAAAGAAGCTGGAATAAATCTGCACTGTCACTTTTTAACTACAGTTGTAGAATGTCATTATAATAAAAGATAAGCTGTAGCTGAACGATAAATGGAGTTACAGAGAGCTATGTATGTACCCGGATACATTTTAACTAAAAATAAATCCTGCAAGAATCTTTCTGTTGGAAGAGGGATACTTTACCTCTCCTGCTCCTATGCTTACTTTAGTTTCAAAACCACCCAAAAGGCATTACTTTCAGCTGCATTTTTTTAACTAGTTCTTACTGCCTGGCCTGTGGGATTCATAGAATCATAGAATCATTAAGGTTGGAAAAGAGCTCTAAGATCAAGTCCAACCGTCAATCCAACACCGCCATGTCTACTAAACCATGTCCCAAAGTGCCATGTCTACACATTTGTGAACACCTCCAGGGATCAATTACTCCACCACTTCCCTGGGCAGCCTGTTCCAATGCCTGACCACTCTTTCAGTACAGAAATTTTTCCTAAAATCCAATCTAAATCTCTCCTGATGCAACTTGAGGCCAATCAGTCTATTTCAGTACCAAAGTAAATCAAGCCCTAAATCTCTGCCTGATATAGTACCAGGCCGTACCCTGGTCTGATGTCAGCATCAAGAGAAGGGGTTTCTGAACTTACAAAGACAGCTGTATGGATATATACTTGTATTATACGTATAAACAGAACCAGGAAGATGGAATGTGTACATAAATCGCAGCATCCTATTAAAAAGCCATGAAGGAATCTTTCTACGACCAGTAAAGGAGAAACCACGGAGCAACTTTTATCTCCCCTGAATGAATCCCAGTATGAACCTCCTGGAGATACAATCACCCTCACTCAGAAGAACGGTGCACAAGGGTGTGCCATGTGTCTACAAAACCCCAGGGAGAAACTCCTCTCTTCCTCTGCAGTTGTAAGTCTCAGGTCTCACCACCCAAACGCAATTTTGCCTTCTCAGATGAACATGAATTAATTATTGGAGTTTGTTAATTATGCACAATGTGTTTTCTAAGTTGTAAAACCAAGCAACAGAATTAATTCTAATACTTGCCTCTGAGTCAGGGGTTAGTAGGCAAGACACAGAATCACAGAATCACAGAATAGTAGGGGTTGGAAGGGACCTCTGTGGGTCATCTAGTCCAACCCCCCTGCCGAAGCAGGGTCACCTACAGCAGGCCGCACAGGACCCCGTCCAGGCGG
>Ga0065711_1029238_pt1 | contig 37011 bp, 16 predicted proteins | sample Hoacrofraction12_FD_59098 | JGI IMG/M metagenome (GOLD analysis project Ga0065711, IMG submission 59098) | Hoatzin crop microbial communities from Cojedes, Venezuela - Epithelial fraction 12 v2 (version 2) | ecosystem: Host-associated > Birds > Digestive system > Esophagus > Crop | place... | reverse complement strand
TTTTTTTTTTTTTTTTTTTTTTTTTTTTTTTTTTTTTTTTTCACTCAGAATAGGTGTGAATATCTCTACAGAAAAAGAAGTAAAAAAAAATATGCGTATGTGTATATTTTCTTATGTTCAGGGTTGGTTATCATGGCTCCTTAGAGAGTCCTGGTAGACTATCGCTCTCCTGCTGTATCTTCCATTTCATGCACTTACCCTGGTGTCTAAACACCCGTTGAAGCAATTGGAACACCCCAGTTATTTTCATCCAAAGGCATAGAAACTGCACGAAGTCCAGGCAAAATTAATACTTCGATTATAAAAAAAAACAAATCTTGTATTCAAGTGAAATTTCCTCCCCATATTTGAATTGCTAGAAACTCAGAAGTGAATTTTGCAGTTTTAGGCTCTTCCGTATCTTCTTATGTCTTTCTACCAGAAATTGCAGTCCTCTCCAGAAAGAAAATAAGAGAGACCTTAAGCTTAACACGTCATAAAGCAGTCAAACACATTCATGCATAAACTTAGTGCTGAAACATTTTCTAAATTAATATATTATTTACCCCAGAAGAGGAAATCTGGAGAGGTAATATGAACTCTTCCTGGAACTTCACTTGTGTTTTGTTGAATTTATATGAAAAAGAATGGAATGCTGAGGAGAAACAAAACAAAACAAAACAACAAGGACCAGTATAAGCACTGGTGTTCATAAACAAACAGGTAAAACTTTATTAACTATGTTGTTTTTTCATATGTCTGCTTCTCTGCCTTTCAGGATTATCCAGTCTTGGTTCTCTCTGATACTTTTAATATTCTCTTTTTTTTACTTAATTCCCCTTAGTTTTATTCCGTTACGTTTGGAAGACAAAAAGAAGGAAGCTGTTTCCTAGCAGAATAAGTCCCTAGTCCTTTTTTCCTCTCCAGGCATACAAACATGTATTGATCTTCGACTGTACAGATGGTGGGATACTATGTCTATTTGTCTACTTCAGTCACGTCTCCTCTCTTCTGGCAAAAATCTGAGCCTATATTTGTACATTCCACATGTTGCATTCCTATGGTATTAGCAGAAGGCTATGACACCGGTGAACCTCAAATTGCACAGCTCAGGTTTGCTCTCAGATTTCAGTGTCATCAGTATTCCTTACACTGTGCAGAAAATTCATCATTAATAATTAAATTGTGTATTTAAGTGTGCCTATATGTGCAGAGGACAGCGAGGATAGATAGAAGGTGAATTAGTTACTAAACTGAACAATCCCTGAAGAAATTTTAAATAATCAGAGATCAAAATCTATTCCAGCTCTGTGACCTTATCTTGAAAAATATACTCATGCTTTCTTTACCTCAGTGCATTTGAGGTAGCAAAAAGGCTGCACAGAGATCAAACAAAGTGAAACATCACTCAATAAAAGTTACTCTAGTGGAATATTTTGGTTATAAGGTGCTCTTACAACCATTTCTAATTTCATTGAATTCCTTTATAAAAATGTTCATTCCTTCAGTGACTGGAAAGACATAGTATGAGTTTATAGGCCAGTTTCTTTAATTTAAAGCACAGACATTTCTATTTAACGTTTCACACTAGTGGATTTTTTAACATATTCGGAAAAATTTTTCGCTTATTAAAAGTAGCTCAGTTTTTTTTATGTAACTTTAGTATGAGCTATGCAATTAACTTAAAGCATAGACAGTAAGAAATTTCTTACGATGTTTATCCAGTGCAGTCACGCCTAGTGCCTACTCTGGACTAAAGAAACATCTTCATCTTCAGTTGGGCATGTGAGCACTTGGCTTAACTGAAAGCATAGTTTTTTACGCTTACTTTTGTTTATTTTGGTGTTTTGTGTTTCATAGGAAAAATAATTCTTCCTTTAAAGGAAAAAAAACAGAATAGGGGAGTAGGGAATATCACTACCATCCTGTATGATGCTGTAATCCCTAGTCCTGTTGATCTTGTGTGCCAGGTTTCTTTGGATGATATATCCTGTATGCATCCATCTACTGGCTAAGAAAGCACAGACTAATGTCTCATGGAAAATAGTTACAGGTTAGCTAAGCAATCTGTTTAACCTGTGCAAAAGAATGAACCATGAAATTCAATTTATGTAAAGGGATAGCATTCCGAAAGTCATAGTTGTAATTTTTGCTCTGGAAAGCATTTTTAGGTAAAATTTAAGATTTAGAACGGTTAAAAACAACTAAAACACAGGGATTTTGTTGTTACTGCCTGTTGATGAAGTTAGCTATGCTGCATAACATTGACAAAGATGACAGCAATAACAAAAAGGTCCCCCAGCCTTACTCTGAAATGCATACCTAGGTGCCAACTTTATCTATTTATTTAATCTCAGTATGGCACATGAATTAATACCCGTGGAACATTACTCTGTCTAGAGTTATCTGTGCTTCTTGCCCTATGTTTCTTCTGTCTGTAGTTAGTTACCACTCCTTCCCTAGCAAATGGTATCCTTTCTCCCAGGCAAATTGTTACGCTAAGAAAGAAAAACCTTCTCTTTGACTTCTTTATGATTAGCAACAAATATAGGAATGTAATTAGTATCACATAAATGTCGTACAAATGTGGACCGCATAAGTTAAACACTCATGAAAAAGTCTGAAGCTGGAGAACACCACTGGACTGAATTTTTTACTTCTTGTCTTGAGAAATGTCAATAAGCATTCAGTATGCACTTTGCCTGTCTGGCATGCAAACTTGTAGCTATAGAGACAGTGCAAGATTCTTTTTTTTTTTTCCTTTATTACAGATTTCTTTTATGTTCAGCAGAATTTATAAGGTTTAAGTTTTCAGTGGGTGTCTGCTGCATTACATAGCTTTAGAGTGAAGAGAAGTTGAAACACATCTTGTGAAGTTGGTTTGAACCAAACTGTAAAATTTAATTTTGATGTGAATTGAAAGAACTCTTGAAGTAAATCAGCATAAAATTGCATTATTTGTTTACCTTGGAAGTTGTGCTTAGGATGTCCAAAGTCCAAATCCTTTCTCCTGTGCAACTTTCGTGCTATGTCTTTGTATGTCGAGTGGTGTAATTCAGTTTTCATCATTCATCAAATGGTTTTATGGCTGCAAGGATTTTGTGTGAGATAACCACTAAGAAGCATAGCTGCTAGGGCAAATCTGAACCATCTGACCTGATCGTGAGTCCAAGTAGCACTGGAGGAAAAAGTAGTTCCATGATGAAATAAATATTCTGTGTCTACTCATTAAACTGGAATGAAAAATTTTTTTTTATAATGTATCAAAAATTTCTCTTTCAGTTGAAGATGACAAATTTTTCTTAATGAAAATGTTCTCAGTGTTTCGTTCCAAAAATATTTCTGCTCTATTCATTAAGTCAGGGTGCAAAAATGTAGCTGAATATAAGAATCTATTTTGTTTGTGTTATCTAATAACTCTTAATTTTGTTTTGGACGTATTCGGGATATAGCATAAGGAGGGAGAGGGAAATGCCCTGATGTTTCGATTTCACCTTTGAAATTCAATGCAGCTGGTCACGTCCATAAAGGTACCTGAGGAAGCTTTTTATCTGAGTCATGTGGGATTTGGATTCCTAACTCAATCAAATCCATTCTGTTTCTTTAGATTTGCTTCAACCAAACCATGTATGCTAAGCTTTAAAGTAAGCTTTGGTGAAAGGAGCAAAGTTTTCTTCTCAAACTCAAATAGTAATGATTTTCATTTCCTTTGCCTAATGAGATTAAAGTACTGAACTACTGTATTACTCTGGTGACCTCTTTCTCTTTGGTAAGCTGTCTCAAGTGTGGCAAATATGGCATATGGGAACAGAGGAAATGTCAAACTGGGGAGCAAAGATTTACAAAATTTAATATCTTTCATAAGCTTTTGCTTCTAGACTTAATACGGACCACAAAAAGGAAGGAAAATGCCAGATGCTATAATAATATGGGTTCTTCTAAAATGGAAAAAAGTGTACAAACAGATTTATAATGACTTTTTGTAATCCATGGAGTGCAGATTTACTGTAGTTAATATTTTCTCTTTAAAGTTCAGTTAATATTGTTGTTCCTTGCTAAGTCTTTCATCAGGTTCCTATTGGTTTTAAACTACCATTTTTTCTACTTGGTAGCATGTGCAGGAGAAGACTATATATCATTAAAACATTGTCAATTAAAAATTAATTTCTATTTCATAAGCAAATGTGTTCTTTCTTTAGCAGTTTGATGATGAATTATCCCAGTGTTGCACATATATAGAAGATTTTCTTGTAATTTTGTGGAACAAGCATACTTTTGTCTTCTCTCTACCCCTTCCACCCCCCGCCCCCCCCCAGTCTGTTATACTGCACTTTTGGTAGCCGTTAAATAAGAGTATCTTTTATATAAAATGGGATCAACTTTAATTAACAAATTCCAAACTGACAATGGCTAAGTTTCTTCTTTTGGCTAGTATATATTTTCTGATATGGTACTGGATGACGTATTGTGTTCTGGTAGTAACCTTCAGAGCAATAACAAGAATTTATTCTTTCATTGAGCCATTCACATAGAAAATTTTGAAGGGCTGTGGGGATTAAAAAGAAATGCAAAAGGGAATGGAAATATATCCCTTTCTGAACCTTGGGTACTTGTATACAAGTACACAAATACACAAAAAAATTAGCAGTATCTGTTAGCAGTGAGGTTTTTTTGCAATTTGTTAAGGTATGTAGTTGCACAACACAGAATACATATCTCTGTTAAAATGGGCAACTACACTTTAAAGTAAATGTATGACCTGCTGAAAATATGAGCTACATGGAGGGTGCAGTTTGTTTTTTTTTTCTTCTGTCTTTAATCATTATATATTCCTGTCTGATGGTAGGGCAATGCAGATCCTGGTCTGAGCTATCCTGTGGAAAAACCCTCATATCTCCCAGTGCAACGGTGGGCATTGCCAGGCGACATATTGGTGCCATGACAGCCGTAACCAGGCCATAGAGCAGCTGGCCTTCCAGACCTCTCTGCCCCTGTGCCTCCCTCACTCCTCCCAGGCTCAAGGCCACCTCTGCTCCACTTACCTGCCCTGGAACGTCTGCGGGGAGAAGACATTATTCTCTCCACAGGTGTTTATAATGTCTCTGGAGTGTCTCAAAACCACTGATCATTACCAAATCCTTACTTAATGGATTTCTGATGGCACTATATATTTTTATTCGCTTATTGATATAAATATTGACATTATATCCCTGTCCAAGAAAACTGTAATTACTTTGTCAGTTCTTTTGTGTGCAAGTGCACACACAGTTAATCAAAGGGAAGCAGTGACGTGCACTGAAGATTATTTAAAAATTCTTGTCAGCTTTGGGAGAAATAAATAACTTTGTCATACTGAGTAAAGAAAAAGAAAAATCTTCCCAGAACTGCTTTATGATCTTAAATCTTATACTGTATTTTAATGTCTATTTAATTGCAGATGTAGACACAAATATCTGTCTGACACGTACATATGGCTTTAAAAAAATCTGTTTACAGTCTTAGTCTAGTAGGACTACCTGTAGGCAATAAGTAGTCATCAAAATCACTTGGAGTTGTATGAAGTTAACATATACTTTGACAAAGAATATTGATATTGTCAATCCAAGATCACAGTTTCAATATATTAGCTCTCTCTCAGTATTTTAAGAGCTAAAGTAATGTAGGACAGATTAAAAAACAGAAATACGTAAATGTTTTGTAATATGTACTATTGCTGGCAACATCATGGCCTATGTCTACTTAATAATTATATGGTTAGAACTTTTAATCTTTGAAACTTTAAAGTAAAAAATGATACTTTGATTGAAAGTCTGTTTGAAATAAATATTGTTTCTTTGGGTCTCAGCTCTTCTGATGTACATGTGGCAATTCTTCCAATTTCTTCATGGTCCTAGTCACATAGTCATGGTAATGCATCTTAAGAAATTTCTAGCTGCTAAGTGACAGCAACAAGGTGTTTGCACTCTCCTATGCATGTGTTGTAATTTGATTAATTTTAATCCTTTTGTATGATGAATCAATCTACTAATTTTTCTCATATTTATTCAAAGTTGAGAGTCTTCACATATTTAGTTATCATAGTTCAGTTAGTATTCAGCAACTTGCTTGTGATATTCAGCATTTGCTATTCAAGTGCTGCTGAAATTCCAACATGAAGAAATCCTTGATCTCCCTCATAATCTCCAAAATTAGGCTATTGGAGAACAGAATATATTTTCAGAAGCTGATTCAATAATGAGAGATTATGGGAGAGATTAAATAATTTGCCATCTGTTGTACAACATGATACACCAGTATGATCCAGAGGTTCTCTTTTCTTGGAAATCCTCTTTCTAAAATCCATCCTTACGTGTGCTTGTTCAATTTTTAGAAATTAGTATAACTGCTTCCCATGGTAGTTTCTCTTCTGGCTGGGTTACTATTTTGCTTGAGTCATTTGCAGTTCCAGAAGGAAATCTAAGACAAATATATACCAGACTTCCTTTCTTCACATAGTAGTGTTGAGATTCCATATCTAAATCATATAGTGAACAATAGAAATTGTATGACAGTGGCACTGAGTAGAAGTTATCTTTCAAAATAAATCATAGCATGCTTGGGGAGCAGGGAGGAAAGAGACTTGTATTAAGGTCCAAAAAGAACCACAGATACTATAGCATAGCCACATAAGAAACAGAGGATGTAGAACCGTCCTTAAGCAGAAATGTAAGTAAGTAGAACGAATAAGAAGCAGTTCATGTCAGATGGGCACTGGTCATTAATGCAGTTTAATATCAGACTTTGGAAATTAATCTGATAAATAAAATCATGTGTTTTGTGGTTGTTGATTACATTATGCTGCCATCTCTATGGTGTAACTGTAAATGTACAGATGGTCTCTGAGTTGAAAATGAATAATTGAAAGAAGGTAGCACAGAGAAGCACACGAAATGTTAGGGACCTGTCTACCCGGTCTGGCTGGGATGGAGTTACTTTTGTTCATAGCAGCCTCTATGGTGCTGTGTTACGGATTTGTGACTAGACCAGTGTTGATAACACACCAGTGCTTTAACTGTTGCTGATCAGTGCTTGCACCACATCAGGACTTCTCTTCTTCTCATTCTACTCCCCAAAGTAAGTAGGCTTGGGGATGGGGGGCAAGAGATTGGGAGGGTACACAGCTGGGACAGCCTACCTGAGTTGGCCAAAGGGATATTCCACACCGAATAATGTTGTGCTCAGCAATAAAAATGGGGAAGTTTTGGTTTTTAAGGTAGTCATTGCTCAGAGACTAGCTGGGCATTGAACTGCTTGTGGGAGGTGATAAGTGAGTGCCTTTGCATCACTTCATGGTTTTTTTCCTCTTGACTCTTAAACTATCTTTATTTTGACCAAAGAGTTTTCTCACTTTTGCTCTTCCTATTCTCTTCCCTGTCCTGTTGCATGTGGGGCTTAGAGATCGAGAAGCTGTGTGGGTGCTTGGCTGCTGGCTGGGGTCAAGCCACCAGAACCTGATAGGTCAGTATGGGCTAGGCTACCTTTAAATGTGTGTCTACTAAGACTCCTGTCTTACATAATATAGTGAACGACAAAAGAAGGGTTTCAAAGAAGCAAGAAGGACTGAATAGACATCAAGGAAGAATTTTTGGTTTGCAGTAAGAACTTACGAAGTTCTGCATGCATTTGCCCTTCCCTTGGTTCTCTCTACTCTGTCTATGCTATTTTTTTCTAAAAAATATCTTTCATGTTTTAACTTTTTCTAGAACACAATAGTGATAATTAAAGGATTAGTATTAATTCAGACAAAAATACTATTTAGTTTTAGGTAAAAGAGAATGACATAAAAGCTTCCCATCAGATAGACATAAAGTTATTTTCATGGTTATTCTGCCTCTAAGTAGTCCAATACCTAGGCATAGGTACTCTGTTTTGTGTTAGTGCAGTATTCTGAAGCCAAGAAATATAGCATTTTTAATTAATTTATGGCAAACCATAGCTTTCTTTTTCCATTACTCCGCCTCCTGTGTGTTAGTGCATTTGCAAAGGTTCCTCAACTACTAAATCTGCCCCTTTGAAAACTTCGCTCAGGTGGGGCTGGGACAATTGCAATTTTTAGGAGCTAACTTCTTTAATAGATGATGGTATCCAAAATAATTTTTCTGTCTCCCTCAAATGTCCTTCAACATCTTTTTCCCTCACTGGCACCCCTCCATACCAGCCACTACGCACTTCTAGACTAAGAATGAAATATGTAAGTTTTTAGCTTATAACATAATTTTTGCAAGAGTTTTCAAGAGAATGAAAAATGAGATTTCCAAATGAAAGTGCTATCTCAAACAGAAGTGCAGCATAGTAATGTGTGAAGCTGTAATAGCAGTCAGTGCAATAGGAAATTTAACCATGTATAAAACATACTTGACATGGTCATTTGAAAACATTAGTACTAATGATAAATCCATATTTTTTTCATGTTTCTAATTTTATACTGGTACTTTTTTGAAAGTACAAACTCTAAGTGGTCTAAGAATAGAACTGAACGCATTCTCTTTCTCATCTCTATAGCACATTGCATTTCTAAGCTCTGCTTCTTCTTTCCAGTTGGAGTTCATATTTATAGCAAATAAAGGGATACACAAACCAAAAATAGATAATCTTTGCATTTCTTCAGAATGAGAACACACACTAGAATGCCATGTGTTATGTTGCATAGAGCTAACTGGCTTAGGCACTGTAATGGGTGTGCTATAATGTATAAAATCTTGATTTTTTTTCTTTTTTAAATGCTAGCTAGTCTAAGCGAAAAGCAAAAAGAAACTGTGAGTGTAAAAAGAGATAATCCCAAACAGACTGATAGTTTTAACTTTGTGATTTTGATAGTAAAATCTTATTGTGAAAATTGTTTTAATTAAAGTAATCATTAGTCTTATGCATCACTTGATACAGTTCTGAAAAGCTGTTTTATGAAAAGCTAGTTAAGGGAAGACTGTTTTTTTTACAGATTATGCTCCATACTTCTATACCCTGCCCACAAATCTTACCTGCACTGCTATGATATTCTTTGTTCACTTTCTCTACCCATCATATTTACTCTCCCTATGTACTACCGTCTTATTTCTGCATCCACTAATGCCTGCAACAAGTTCCTGGCTCTAGGAACAAAATCTGGTGCTTTTTGATTTACCTACCCATTTTTAAAAATTTATGATATTGTTTCTTTGTCAGATTTGGTTGCAAATGGCTAATGTTTTCAAAAACCCTGAAGAGTCTGACACATAAATAGAAAGCACAGTGACATTGCATAAACTTCTCTGTAGGAAATGACCTTAAGAAGAAAACTGCATACACTGATAAGCAGGAAAAAAATGGATCTGTTAATTTTTATTTTATCAAATGTTATTAAATGCGATACATTTAGGATAATTTGCTGTTGTTGTTATAAATACTTTACGAGAACAGTTTTTTACTGTTTAAATTGTTTAGAACTCTAGAATTCAGATTTCCACTGATGTCTTGGAAACTTAAAAACCTCTAACTCTGAAACCTATACATTGAATTCAAGCCTTTGAATGAAGCCAGGCTGTAGCGGTGAACCCAGAATTTATTATCTTTGTTTTTTTCTCCTTTTCAGCATTGAATTTTGCCTTGAAATGATACACATGAACCTGAAAAAGGAAGGGGAAGACCTTCTCAGTAACGTTAAATGTTTTGTGTTCTGGGTTCTACCAGTAGGTACAGCCTGCAAGAAGCTTGTTTATCCGGTGAAACGATCTCATTATAAGGACATTGATATAGTGTGGTTTACTTCATACCCTGAAATCACTCAAGGAAATAACTGAGTGAATGATATTCATCCTGGACCCTGTACTGTGCTATTATGTGTAGCAATAGCTTGCAGCATATTAAAATAGAGATCAGGGACTACAACCATTCCTTTGAAGGCATTTCTGAAATTTCAAAGCTGTTGAATTATTCAAATATTTTCCAATCTATAAAACAAAATAAAATATGATTGACTACTTCATGATATGATGATAGAAATAAAACTTTTGATAAGTCTTGAGTGTATTTTTTTTCCACGGTTGTTTTGTGCCAGCACAAATGTAGGTGTTGATTGTGTGTCTGTAGTTGCCATTACCAGGAAGAGAAACACTAGATATTTTCTTAGTCAAAGCCCTACCTATACAGAAAGAAAATAAAGAAAATCCAGTCAAAATAGAAATGACCACAGTCAGAATGTAAAACTAAGTAGAAATCCCTCAATTTATTTAGTGTTAACAAGTCTGGATGAACGTGAAGTCTCTGCTCTTCTCTGAGCCAATTTATGAAGGCAGTCACACAAGTGTTAAACATGCAAATATGTAACATTTTTAATGTGCCAATGGCAACAGAAAAATCTAAAGATTTCTATGAATGTAAAAGGCATCATGAATATAATTAGTCTTTGGGTCTTTGAAAACATATCTTTACATGCTTTAGGGAATTTGGAAATCAGGACTTTAATTAGGTTTCTGTTACGTCCAAGTTTTCCTAGGCTGAAGAATGCATGTGTACTTTATACACCACAGGCAGAGTGTATGCAGGAAGTGTCAGTTACAGTGCATGCATGCTATCATCTGCCGGAGTGTTCACAGTAATCTCATTATTAAAAACATGACAGTATATTTTTCTTTCCATTTTTTGGTTTTAAGCCTCTGTTTATACTCCTCAGTTACAGTGGAACAGGAGCATTTCAAGCACAGAAAGACAGTTATCTCCTGAAATATCACTGTTAGCAGAAAATATCACAGAAGGGTGTCTGTGTCATGATAAGAATGATGAACTTCTATTAAATCTGTCAAAATTGCTTTAGCACCTTCTCGTAGATGAAGGCACATTGGCTAAGCAGTAGTGTGAGGTATTTCCTGGAAGATTTTTAAGGTATTAAAGCCTCCAGCTGCAATGAGGTTAGTACAGTTCTAAGTGACTTAAATGTCAGAGTTGGCGGAGTTTAACTGGTAATATTTCTGTAAGCAGGAAGAGAAACACTGTCATGATCACTTCATTGAAAGATCACATTGAGTAGAGAACAAATGTTTTCTTAAGATTGTCACTGAATCTAAAGTGTAATAAATCACAGAATTACAGAATGGTTGAGGTTGGAAGGGACCTCTGGATGTCGTTTTGTCCAAATACCTGCTCAAGCAAGGCCACCTAGAGCTGCTTGCCCAGGAACATGTCTAGCTGGCTTTTGAATATGTCCAAAGATGGAGACTGCTCAGTCTCCCTGAGCAACCTGTGCCAGGGCTTAGCCTCACAGTCAAAAAGTGTTTCCTGGTGTTCAGACAGAACCTCCTGAATTTCAGTTTGTGCTCATTGCCTCTTGTCCTGTCTCCATGCACCACTGAAAATAGCCTGGCTCTGTCCTCTTTGCAGCCTTCCTTCAAGTATTTATATACATTGGGAAGATCCCCAATGAACCTTCACTTCTCCAGGCTGAACTGTCCCAGCTCTCAGCCTGTGCTCATAGGAGCAATGCTCCAGTCGCTTAACAATCTTCATGACCCTTTGTTGGACTGTCCCCAGGCTGTCCATATCGCTCTTGTATTGAGGAGCCAAGAACTGGACACCATACTCCAGGCGTGGCCTCACCAGTGCTGAACAGAGGAGAAGGATCACTTCCCTCAATGTGTTGCTAATACTTTGACTAATAGAGCTCAGTGTACCACTGGTCTTTTTTGCCACAAAGGCATGTTGCTGTTTTATGTTCAACCTGGTGTCCATCAGGACCCCTGGTCCTTTTCTATCAAGCTGCTTTCCGGCTCGGTGTCCCCCAACATATCTTGGTGCATTGGGTTGTTCCTCCTCAGATGCAGGACTTCGCACTTCCCCTCGTTGAACTTCATGAGGTTCCTGTCAGCCCATTTATCCAGCCTATTGAGGATCCATTGGATGGCAGCACTGCCCTCTGGTGTATCAGCAGCTCCTTTCAGTTTTGTGTCATCGTCAAAGTTGCTGCAGGTACACTCTGCCCCATCAAGCAGATCATTACTGAAGATGTTAAACAGGACTGGACCCCTGGGGTACACCACTAGTTAAAACATAAATTCCAAACCTTCAAAAATATTGTGAACATACCAGTATCCGCATATACTTGAGCTGATGTTGTCTTAAGATATCTGGTGAGACATACTGATGTTGCTAGTGCCAACTATGAAATAGCTCGGTAGATAGTTACCTTAAAATATAATGTTGGTTGTACTTTGTGACATGAAGTCTTGCTGTGAAACTGTAGACAATTCCATGCATTCAAAAGTTTTTGATTTGTATTCTCTTTCCGTAGAAATGTCATCCAATTTATATATTTGAAATAACTGTTTCACAGAGCATTAATGTAAATACAATGTCTACATATTCAGACTATTGTTAACGTTCTCCTTAAAACTCAGGAACTGAATTTTGGTAATGTTAATTTTTAAAAGTTTGGTAATATTCTCTCTGTTTTAGTAGCTGAGAATACAGTACCTGCTAGCATGTTTGCCTGAGACTACTAAACTGGACTGCAGCTGATTCGTAGCACTTTTTTATGAGGAATAGCATGCTGAAATAAAGTCAAGGATATCTGCTCTGCATAGTTAATCATTCATTCAGTATGAAGGATTGAAACAGAGCTGGTGTTATTCTGCAATATGTTTTCATTGATTCACCAAGATCAAGGAACTGGAAACCATTAGAACTGAATATCCTGAGAAAGAAAACATGACTAGCAGACTAATATTATAAACTGAAGTGTACTAACTTAATTAGGCAGTAAAAGGCAAGATTACAGTTGGATAATAAAGTATGATGAAGAGGCTGTTACCTGGTAACTTATATAATAGAATTAATGCTGCTTAGAGTTGCATGTTAATTCATTTTTGGCATGGGCATTTAGAAGCAGAGAGAAATAGAATCAGATCAGAGAAAGAGCGCTCTTCCAGAAAAGTAAACAATGAAATGATCAAAGATGTAAATGAATTCTGAAATAAATGGAAGTTAGTTTCTTAAGTCCTGTGGGGAAGCGGATAGTGTAGCCTTGTCTCTGTTCACTTCAATTTCTGCAAGAGTACATCTATGTCTTCTTAAGGTCTTGTAAAGGTTACTAATTTTTAGAGACTGTTGGGTAGGAAAATTGGAACAGGGACATGTAATTGTCCCTTCCTGGTCTTTGAAGTAAACAGAGCAGGAGACAATCCAGAGACAGATGAAATATTTCTCTGTGTGAATTCTGTTCACAATGCAAATGGATTCTAAAGCTTCTAAGTTTTTTCCTCCATCTTTCAGTGATGTGCGGAGATGTTTGTGTCTTTCTTATTTTTCTATGTATAGTAAGTACTGTGGTATTATCCAAATGTAAATCTCAAGTATTGCTAACTGGCATGCTGTTTTCCCAAATAAGAGATAAAAATACTGTCTATCTTTAAAGTGCTAATACTGCTTTATCTTGCACAATAGGTTGAATTCTCCGTTAAAGTCAGTATTCAACCAACTCCAGGGTGAGATGCATTCAACATTAGCTGTGCAAAAGTTGATTTTCTAAGCTAGCTAGCTGTCCAAGCTCTTTCATTTTTAACAAAGAGAAGTGGCAAATTCAAAGACTAAATATTTATAGAGTTGCAGATATTAATTGTAAGATTAAATAAGTTGTTCTTTAGATCTACTGATTGCTTTTTACTGACTGGAGTAGGGATCTGATTAACTGGTTGAGGTTGGACATCGAATTTTTAAGTGCATGAACCTAATGGTGAATTTCCATGGTTGAAACTCTTTAACAATAAAACCATAAGCTTTTAAGGAAGCCATTGTATCTGTAAACTTTCTGTTGTTTTGGTATTCTTAACTGAAAATTTTGGCGGGGGAGGATGGATTTCTTTTGTTGTTGGGGTTTCAGTTTCTTTGAAGGTCAGACAAATCTCGTATTTCCTTCTCATGAACAGTTGTTATGGGACAGTATTGGTACTGGCTGACATTATTCAAAAGGTGAAGACTAATTATTCTAGAATTATTGCTAGTGAGGACAGGAAAAAATAAAAATGTTAATAATTTAAATTCATTTTTAATGTACTTCTAGAAAGTTAGGAATTCCAAGTAAGATATGCTTAGTTTGTTCTTGAATAATCCATTAAAAATACTGATAGTAATTTACTTGGAACTGTCTTTTTGCACATTTGCTCTTATTGCTCTTATTGTTAAGACAGTGTCTTCTCTTCCTTCAAATCTAACTTGAACTTCTTCAATTTTTGATTCAGGCCACAGCTCCTTGTCCTAATGTCTTCTGAGACTAATACGTTCTTTCATTTGTATGGTTACCCTGAAGGTATTTGATTAATGCAGTTCACGGACTGTGACACCTTGCGTACCACGTGGCCTCTGTGTTGCACTAATTTCACTCCAGTATTTTATAACTGGTCTTGCTGGAGTTCCACAAAAGAAAAAAAAGCAATTGTTCAGTTATCTCAGAAATTATCAACAATGAACACAAAATCTCATGATAACTCTATTCTGCATAGACAAGTACATGACGTTAGTGGTGTGAAAATGCAGTTAATCTTTCAGGGATCAAAAGAGTACTGCTAGTCATAATGAGCCTTTTCTCAAATGCAATGCTTTCCCACAACAAAGGTTGGTGTATGAATAGTGCTTTCTGAAGCCTTTGATAATCTCTTGCCATTTTCTGTTCTCTTTTAGCTGATGGATGCACTGACTGGTCTGTGGATTACAAGAAATATCAAGTCCTAGTGGGAGAACCTGTTCGTATAAAATGTGCTCTCTTTTATGGGTATATTAGAGCTAATTACTCTCTGGCCCAAAGTGCTGGACTTAGTTTGATGTGGTACAAAAGCTCTGGACCTGGAGATTTTGAGGAACCTATAGCTTTTGATGGAACTAGAATGAGCAAAGAAGAAGACTCAATTTGGTTCCGACCAACAGTGGCACAAGACAGCGGGCTTTATGCATGCGTTATAAGGTACAGTATTTTAATATACTGCATTTTAATTAACCAGATATGAAACATGGCTCTTAACAGTGAGACTTTTGTGCCAAAAAAACATGTTTTCTGAGCGTGTTCCTTTTTCTTCTCCTTTTGGTACTCCCTTCCTTGAAGGATTTCATGTTTAAGTAGAAATTACTGTTGAATGTCTTGAACATTTAAAATTGTGTTTTGTATAAATCAAGGTCATTTATAACAAAATCCAAAATCTGCGTGATGGATGTGACTGGATACATGAGTCTTGTTCCTGCTTCTGATTCTGGTTTAACTCTTACAATCATTATCCTAAAGTAAGAATTTTCTTTTTCACATTCAGATATAATTTTATATGGATTTTATGTAATGGTTTCATTTAATTTGCCTTTTTTTTGGTAAAAAAATGTTATCTGATGTTATGTAGTTGCATCAAGGAAAACAGAAGGTGGAATTTCAGCATTTTTAGAGGGATATATCCTCTAGACTCACATATGGCTTAATCTGATAATAGAGACTGGATGACAGATATTTTACAAAGGTATTTAACCTTGTGATACATCAAGCTTTGTGACCATAACTTGAACTAGATTCTGTTTCCTGGTTTCTGAAACAGGTATTCGGCTTCTTTGTGCATCTTTAAAACAGTTTGCAGTGAGATATTTTTTCCAACCCTTTGCAGTCAAAAAGATCATCTAGGCACTTTCATATTGTCTCACAGTCTTGTACTAGATTTTCACTAGATTTGAAATTATGCAAATTAGAATTTGTACATAAAAAGTACAGAGAAGAGTTGCTACTAATTTTTCAAAGGTTTGAAACAATTTATTATTGCAATTAGTTGAACAGATGAAGCAGTGGTTCTCTCTGTCTGCATATCTATAAAAATGGTGTTGCTACTTCTACACAACAGAAAGAGTCGAAAAGAAAAAGTAAGGCAACTGAGTGGCTAGACAAGGAACACAAAATGAAGTTATTCTGATGGAAGAGGAAAATAAGGAAAATAAGAAAATTGTTTTACAAGCACCTGAAGATGTTTAATGTCTATCATCTTTTCTTTTTTTCTTTTTTTTTTTTTTTAACGGAATGAGGGGGGAGTGCTTTCTGGGTTGTGTGTGGTGAAGGAGAGTTTTACCAGATGATATTTTAAAAAATATTTGTTCTTTGACCTCTTCGCATAGCCTGTGAGACTTTTATGTATCACATCATTTGTTCAATAGCATTTCCAACATGATTCTCATGATGGTTTTCTTAAAAATGGAAGAACAAAAATACTATATGTTATGCTACTTAAAGAGAATAGTTGTGTTTAGATCAATATTTTTTCAGATAAGTGTGTAACAATAGCCATGAAAATTGAAACACTTTTGTCAATTATTCCAAAGTGTTATTTAAAATATCATAATTAATCCCCTGTGTTTAGATAAAGTAAACCTTAAACATCTGCTGTTGCACTTTCCATCAAGTATACATAAATGCTGAATTTAGATGATCAGTCACACTTTAAAATGTGTTTATCATGTCAACTTGTATTCATGCTTTTTCTAAACAGATTTCTTTTTAATCTAGAGGTGGGTGAGGGCATGTTCTAATCTGCTTTAAGCTACATACTGCTTTCTTACTACATGCTTAATTTCCAGCTGTCAGTCCTTATATGTTGTAGACTGATGATAGACTTAAAAAAAAAAGTAATTAGTTTGTGATCCTGAATATTCTTATGAACTGTTAAGCCTTTCAGCTTGAGGAGACCCACTAGAATAAGCAAGCATTGGTTAAAGGGCTGGTAATAAGAAGTCTGTGCTTGTTGTTAAATCAGTGTTTCAGTTTTAGATTTGTTGGATAGAATCTTTAAAAATGTATGATGAAGATGGTTATTGGTAGAAGACACAGTCCTCATTTCAGTATCAGAGGAATATATTCTTTTATGTATGTTTTGTGCGTACTGTCAAAGGTTACTTTCAAACAGTTTTGAATGCCCATTTAGAATCAATTTTAAAGCTTAATACCTTATGTATCCTGAGATAAACATGTATTTAACATTTTAATCTGAAATTAATGATTCTCGTTCCTTCAGATTCTTTCATTTTCCCATTCCTTCAGATTCTTACACTACAAAGTGATTATCTGACAAAAAAAAAAAAAATCTAAGAGGCTGAACTGATGCCATCTGGCAAAATTATGTGCTCTATCTGTACTTCCATAGTTATTGCTACGGAAATATCCAGAAAACTCTCTCAGATCAAATAGCTGTCTACTGCTGTTTAATCTCATCACTGAAATCAGAATATTCAGTCTCGCTGTCACTTTATGCTTCGATACTGGTAGAATATACCAAAGAATCTGGAGAAGAATTAGTGAACAAGAGCTGTAATTTTTTTCAGGGAACACAATGAAGGTTTCAGGGATAGGATTTAGGAATTTTTTCTTACAGATTTGAAGTTTTTGTTTATTTTAATGGTGAAGGCTTTAAATGCCTTCAGAATGATGTTATAAGCTATTTTAGTTTTGAAGACCCAATGGAGAAGTTCAGTTAGGAGGCTTATAATTGCCTAGTAGCAAACATGTTCAGTGTAGTGCTTGCAATAACTGGAGTAGGAGAGCAGGGAGAAGAGATGTACCTGTGAGGTAATGAGGGCAGGCTGTAAAGGGCAAATGGGCAAAAGCAGAACTGCACTTCAAATAAATGGCTCTGCCTAATTTTTATTTCAGACTTACTTGAAGGGGTGAAACAGTCCAGTACTTACGATTTTCTTTGCTCAGAAGCTCCCTTCTTCACGGTTCTGTGCCTTGGCTACCTGTGCCGACAATGAGGAAGAAAAATACATCTATTGCATGGGAAGTAGAGAGAACAACATGCTGGAACAGACTGTATGGCACTAAACAAATAATTTTAAAAGGGTAGTTAGTGGACCAAACTAATTTCTACAGTGACTGCATTACAACAGAAACATAGGGTTTCATTGAGTAGAAACGTTCACATCTTTAGTGAAATTAACCTAGGGATAGTAGTGAAGGCTGGCTTGTTTTCCTTCAGAAACAAAGAAACGCCCATCATCCTTATTCACTACTGTTCACAATACTCTGACCTTTAATTTCTTCTCCCTGCTTTTCTTCCTACGGGAAGCTGGCTACCATAAAATAATTGAGAAAATCAAAACTAAGCTTTATTATCAATGCACTGCTGCACACACATAGCTGGAGAAGAGGAGATACACAGAAATAGCTATCAGCTTACTACAGTCAATACAAGGACTATGAGTGGATTGGTGGAAAATGTGTGGGCTTATACCCTGCTTTCAAAGAGGAAAATAATGTAGTTTGTTTCAGGTACAACACTGTACCATTCTGCTGCAACTTGTGTGTGCTGCAATTTTAAGGAAGCAGAAGATATAAAATATTAAGTCATTCAGTGGATGTCACATCACACGGTTGTTTATTGTTTATCATATATGGGCAGTAAATATAACTAGGTAGGATGCTCAGAGAGTTAGTGTATGTATTCAACTCAAGCTCCCAGAAATAAAGTGCATATGTATACCTGGTATAACAGTAAGTACTAAAAACTTTCTGTCAAACTTTCTGCCTCCTTTAATGTTGCAAAAAGGCTGAAATATTGTTCCCGCAAACTTACATTTCCTCCATGTTTTCATCTTTTTCTTCTCTGGCTGGAAACTTCTATTACAATATCTCCAGTGATGGCCCAACCTAACACCAGCTGACCTAACATCAGGTCAGTGGCGCGCGAGAGTAAGGCTGGACTGGCATTTATGCTAAACTGCTATAACGGGTTGTATTGCGTAAGACAAAATAGGTTTTTATGATGCGTTCAGCCAGAGTTTTGCATTGGTATGTCAGTTAAATAGTGTTTAGAAATCACCTTTATTACCGTTTACAGTATATGTAGCAATTTGGACATCTTGCTGAATCTGAATATGTTCTTCCTAACTAAATGACTTTGTTGTTTTTAAACCCATGTTTTAAAGTGAGGTTGCTTTTACATCTGTAACTAGAATTTCTCACTTTGGAGCTAATGTATCTTCCTTGTAGAAATCAATCTGGACGTAAAACATGTAATGTCTTCCTTTGTCCTCTATTTGTCGTTAATAATGAAGGCAGTAGCAGCCCATTTGCTTTTCTGTAGTTGAGTCTTTGTGCATACTTATGTGTTTGGACATTTAAAAGCATTAATTGCTTTGGTAAGCTGTAATATTTAATGGAAAAAAATGCATACAAGCAACCAAGCCTTGTTCAGAAACAGGAGAGTGGCTATAAAATAAGCATAAGATCCAGACAAAAATAGAACAAACAACAGAAGTTTAAATAATGCGTTATAAATTACATCACAGATAAAAAACCTCCAACTTTAACACATAAAATAAATTCATTAGGTACTTATCAGCCTTAAAAATACTGCCTATAGTCCATTCAGTGATATTCAGCTTTGAAGTTTCAAATTCAGGTGACTGCCAGGTTCAAACAGGGAATAACAGCAGCTGTGGAGATGGTTCAAATCTATTTGCAGCCATAGTCAGTAAGAAACTTGAGCATCTGCTTGTGAATCTTTAACTGTTTCTCTTAGTCACGCACAATCTAGCGTTTTAGACAAAGAGGTAAAGAATGAAATGCAGTGAAGCATATAGAATTTTCTGGTTTTACTTAGGAAGGAAGGAACGAAGGGAGGGAGGGAAGGAGGGAGGGAGGGAGTTTATTGTCGAGTACTGTATTTAGCTTCATTATCTTTGCTATGGCCTTACCTTCTGAAGGTAGAGGCTTCAAATATAATAGTGTTTTAAACTAATTTTTTTAGGTGAGCTTTAATCTTTGCTATTTAGCTGTGTTTTAAATATCTCTACTCCACAGCAGTTGTATTTTTTGTTTTTATATTTACACATAGGTATACACATGCATCCACACGTACAGGCATTATGTTGCTGAATCGCATAACTTCCCTACCATATATTTCTGTTAGTATATCATTTTTTATTTAAGACAGAAATAAAATAGAATACTTTTAGAGGTTATTTAAATAAAAGAACATCAATTTCCTGTAAAAACTTTTCAACTAAAACTGCTTTGAATAATCTCTGAAAAGTATCACACTGTAGGAGAATATATTTGTTTTTTCCTAGGCATGATTGGAAACCTGAGATTGCTGTGAATTTCTGAGTCCTTTATCTTCATCATGTGAAAATTCATTTTAATTTTAGATAGCATAAATTTCTTCTGTTAGGTAGAATGTGTTCCTGTGCTGATCATCTTCAAATAAAAAAATATTAGTTTTCAGTAGTTTAACAGATCTAGTTTTGACAGCTCATGTCAATTATAGCTTAACCAATGTAACTATTTAACTGCTTGTTTATGTACAGCTAGTTAAAATAATAGCAATTATATGCATGATGCGTTATTATCAGCACAGTTATTTTGTGAAATAAACATGAGCTGGTAAATATGAAGTTCAAGATAACAACATATGCAAAGTCTTTTTACGGAAAATTCCCTTAATTTTTTGTTTATTTGTTTGTTTTTCAAGAGGCTATTCATCTCCTGCAGTAACATGTTGAATTACCAATGTTCTTTCAGATATTATAAAGTCTTGTTCTATTCATTTTAAGAAGCATATTCATTTCTATATATATCATTCTGTTGGTTCCCCAAAACCATACGTTGAACTTAGACGTAGTACATATGCACACAGTTGTTTAATGCATTATTGAAGATCCTGAATACAGAGTCCATAAGGAAATCTTTGCTTTAGTGAAGGAAATGGTGAGGAAAAAAGAAATACAATTAGTGTTTCATAAACCTTGTGCAAGCACCATTTCTTCATCATCTTGAATAACATAAAACATGTTTACAAATAGGAATTACCATTTCATGGTACCAACCATTTAAAAAATCTGTCTTACTGTAGGAAGGGCTTTTACCCTATATATATATACACACACCCTATATATACACACTTATAAATATTTTTATTTCTTCATACAGTTTTTACCAATTATTATCTTATGAAAAGAGTAAGCATTCAGATAACAACGAGCTGTGAAATCTGTGAAAATCAAAAACAATAAAAAAGAAAAAATACATTAAAAGTAAGCCTTACAACAGTTTATCTTACAAGTTCAAAAACATGGTGTTCGCTAGATCTGCGTGGGATCCCTGGTTACATTTAGTTATGTTAGTAACAAAGAAATCTGACAATAGATGAGAAAAATAAGCTTTCTTAAAGGAAGACCAAATGCACTAACAATACACAGAAATATCTCTCAGAAGAACCTGCTATTCTGTTAGTTCCTTTAAGTAAGTATCATCACAGTGGTAATTAACAGAAAAAGAGCACTAGAAACAGATATAGAATTACTCCAAACTATTTTGGAATGCAGATTTGCAGGCTTTCATAATTTGCATTTGTTGGGATGCTTTTGAGTGAAAGCTAGAGGTCCTGATTTAGAGCATTGGCCCACACAGAGACAGCAGCTTTGTAGGCTTTTAGTGAATAGGCATTCAGAGCCATAAGGCAAGAAAACTGAGGAGATGGAAAAGGAAAACAGAAAAAAAATAAGGGTGGAGGTGTCTGCACCATTTGAGCTATTTAAATGTTTTAACCACCGTTACAGGTCTTTGTACAGAAGCCAACAACTCTGACAGCATGTTCAAGTGGAGTGCAAGTTCAGGAGAACATTTATCAGACACAGGAGATGGACTTTCCTTGGTCCCCTCCTTTGTGCTAATTCAGTGTGTAGAGAGTAGGGGAGGCAATTGACTGTGCCTTCATTATTCCTCCACTCTGTAAGCTTGTCTGAGCTTTTTCCAAGTTCTTCTGCGAAAGTCTTTGATAACCATGACAAGGAATCTGTCTCTTATGGTGATCAAGATTTGATCCGTCTCCTTTTCAAAAGTAAGATTGGTAGACTAGCCAGATATTCATGAAATTTTTCACTGCGGCTTAGGGATGCCTTGGTGAGCAGAAAAAGCCTTCAGGCTAGCATTAGGAATTTATACAGGTTGGGTTGCTGGAGCTTATGTTAGTTTCCTGTACAGATGGAAAAAACAGTTGTTAGTTCCTAGAAATAAATGAGATCTGGGATTTTCTTGAAGTTGATATTTGTTGGAAATCAGGTGATTGAAATCTACTCATTCTCAGTTCCCCCTGTTCCTTTAACACTGCGGGAGGTCAGCTGTCTGACATTAGCATCTTTATTGTACACAATAAACACCTTTCACATGCACTAGGACAAAACAAATGGCTATTTACTGAAGAGTTAAACAGGTAAGCGCAGGGTATCTCTTCTCCTTGTTAACTTCATATAAGCTATGCATAATGCTAAATTCCAGCTTTTGTTTGCTATTTGCTTGGCTCAGTGAGAACTTGACACTTAAAACCAAATGATCAAGTATGGTGCTGAGCAGATAAAGGAGCAATATCATCTTTACAGTGGGTAGAACTATGATTTTAAATGAAGACTCTTGGTGGTCTGGATGTAAGCAAGTCTGAGAACTATAAGAGAGTCCTGAGAACTGTTTTACGTAAGGCTTCATTAAAGGATATGTTAATTTATATTGATAGAAAAACAAGTAATGCATGTACTTACAATGCATAGGGGAAGGAGGTTGGTATTGGAAAAGAAGAAACAGGTGTATTTGACTGAGCAAAAGTCATTGTTAATATCCCACTTTAACAGCTCTGGACTTACAGGAGTGGCATAGACAATGCTCGAGGAGACAATTTACTGTGGTTTAACCTGGCAGCCAGGAACTAAGCACCAGAGAAAGGCTCGCTCACCTCCCTCTCCCCCACCGTGGGATGGGGAGGAGAATGGGAAAACGTAAAAACTTGTGGGTTGAAATAAAGACAGTTTAATAGGAACAGAAGAGGTAATAATAATAATATATACAAAATAAGTGTTACATGAATGCAATTCATCACCACCAGTGAATGATACCCAGCCTGTCCCCAAGCAGCAATCACTGCCCCCCAGCCGACTCCCCCAGCTGAGAATGACATCAAATGGTATGGAATATCCCTTTGGCCAGTTTAGGTCAGCTGTGTCCCCTCCCTGTTTCCTGTGCACCTGGCAGCCCAGGCCAGCATGAGAAGCTGAAAAGTCCTTGACTGCCTAGCAACAACTAATAACATTGGTATGTTACCAACATTATTTTCATCCCAAATCCAAAACACAGTGCTACACCAACTGCCAGAAAGAAAATCAACTCTATCCAGAACCAAACCAGGACAGAATTATTTGAAGAAAAGTCTTCTATGTGATAGCAATTTTTATTTACTAGTAATTCTTTTGTTGTTGAGATATTTGTTGAAATACAGCAACGTAACAAATAACTTAGCCTGACTGCTGCTTCCACTATTTTATTAGAGGTTTGTTTTTTCCAGAAGAGTACTTTTAGCAAATCAGTTTCACTTGTCCTTTGATTGTCAAGATTCTTCTTGTTACAACCAGATGTATATTTCTGAACAAAAAAGTAACACTTCAGATCTCATTTCAGTAAATAGTAAAATATGACTGGGATGTTTGGTTTTGAAGCTATAATTTAAGAGGAAATAGTCCTAACATTTAGTTAGGTTGCTTTAATATGCATTGTTTGTAACAAGAAACACAGTTACTCTTTTGTTAAAGAGTAGGCAGGGTTTTGCCCATTTTACACTCTCTTGCTAACTTCATCCATCTTAGAAAAGGACCAAAAGCCATGTAACAGTGTGGAAGAAGTGGCCTTTTAGCAAATGTGGGAGAAGGGGAAAGATAAAGTTAATTCCACATAATAGATACATAAGGGTAGATAATTTTCTTCCACACACTGGAGAAGTGGAAGACAGAGTCAAAGAACTAAAATAACTTGCACATATTTTCAAAATAATGGCTTAATTTTTTTCTTTGTCTACAAACTTTCTTTAAAGATTTTTTTTCTTCTTTCCTCTGATAGAATTCAAAACAATCAAGTTGTATATCTAGTAATAATATGAGCTTCCTACCTTTTATATGATAGTTTAATTTTGCTCTTAACATCTTATTTCAAAATGTATTTTGAATCTCTGTCCTGCAAGTACTTACCTCTGTTTGTATAAACAGCCTGGAAGTATCAAATTCAGTTTAAACATCTAGATGCTAAATAGCTGCATGTGAATTGTTTGCTTCTTTAACAACCGTTGTTTTCAGGCCAGACAGCAATTTATCTGATGCTAAAATATAGCTAGGACTTGATTCAGTTACACGGGAATAGGTGTCTAATGCCATTTTAGAGGCACTAGGAGCATTTCCAAGATATTCACAAGGAAATGACATATGCAGCACTGGATCTGGAGGAGGCTGAATGTGGGATACATTTGGGCAAGCCACGTGCCACTACTCACCCACTCTTAGGTAAGTAAAATGAGCTTTTTGTGCCTTTTCATCTAAATGATTTGCTAAGCTCCATCAGCCAGACTGACAGCTACAGTAGGAGTTTAGATATCGCACACAGGTATATGAATGTAAGTGGATCACAGAATTGCAATGTCTTAAACTGAATCCCAAACTAAATTAAGTTCATTTGTGTATTCATATCACATACATTGATATGCACTGGCTGACATGAAAGTTAAGGGACATATCTCTGTACTCAATCCTCTGTCAGGAGACTGACATTTTAAAATGTTAAACTTATTTGAAGAGTCAATAACGTAAGAATGTAATGTGATAGAATTAATTTATAATCTAAATTCTTCTGAAATGCAAATGTAAAATAGTAGCTGAGGCTCCCAAAATTCATCAAACTGACTTAAAAGCCATCAGTTCAATGAACAAGACCCTTTCTTAGTAGTTAGATTAACATTTCCAAGGTTTCTGCAAAAATAAATATTATAAATGCTCCTTTAGAAAAAGGCAAAGAAAAGCAGCAACTGAGTTTCTTTAGTCAGACTCCAAGAAACATCAAATATTAGACGACCTGTGGTGAAGTCTTACCCGACTTTTTTCGGAGGGCTGAATCCGAAAAGGGTGTGTGTGCTGTAACCCAGAAAGGCTACAAATACAGTAGAGACACTGAAGAGAACCTGCCTGCTGACTGCTTCCCGGTGCCACTATGGTAGGAATAAGTAAAGATGGGAAGAGGGTACTGTGTTTTCAGGATGTCTTTGGAGCTATTCAGTCAACCCTTGCTTCCCACAGCAATCAGACTATTTCCCCCAAACCAAGACTGACCTAAAGCAGTCCTAGGAGCATTCAGAAGTTCTTGCATGGTCCTTGTTCTGATCCTTGCTTCTCTCACCGGTCCCTTCATAAATCAGAGGAAGGCACCTAATATTACCAAAAATTAAGAGGAGGTAGTGTAGTTCGCAGTGTACAGAAGATTGGAAAGGTGGAAGCCTCTGGCCCTCTTTCTCTTTAAGCTTCTCCTCTATTTTGATGAAATCACAAAACAATGCTCTGATTTCCTCTTTATGTGATATAGGAAGAAAGGAGAAAGATCTTTATTGCAAGAATTCAGGCTGGAGCTTTGTGATTTATCAAGGAGGTGTTCATGTGTGCTACAGAAAAGTCAGTAAATGCAAAAGGAAGACATGATGATAAAAATAAAAGAATGAGAATTTTTTTGTTGCTTTTCTTATCAATGAGAAAAAATATTTCAAGAAAATTTAGATGCAAATCAGGTGGAAATTTGGAAACTTGTAGTAAAAAAAAATCATTGAGGGGGAAAAGAGTGGTAAAAGTGTCAATGAAAAATAGTTAGATTGTAGTGAAACAGAATTTATCTTTCATTGAAGTTCTCTAGTATGTCTAACAGATTCTTTTTTTGGCAGTCCAGTAAATAACTTTATTGAATTCTGGCTCCTAGACAAAAGCACTGGTAAAAGACCTTCAGATGTGGTGTGTTTTGGGTTTTTTCGTTTGTTTGTTTTTATAAAACAACTTTTAATGGTAACGTTATATGTCCAGAGAAAATCCTGAAAGCAGTGAATCATAAAAAAACCCTCAAGAATCAGAGAAAGCTTGCAAGATATCTCTCAGCTCATACACATACTCCAGATTTCTCTGTGTGGTTTTATTTTGGGTTTTTTTGGGAGGGAAAAGCACCTGGTTCTAATTAGCAAGACATATGAAGGAAAATTAATCAGCTATGCTACATGACCAAAATGCAAAGTTTTAAATGTAAGAACAACAACAACAAAATAATAATAATAATAAAGGGAATATTTGGGAGGTTTAAAAACTGTCTTGATTATTTTGAGGACTTACCTCACTGGTTTTGAACATCAAAAATTTTGTGCCTATCCTTATGGAAGAAGAATAGTATCTCTCATCGAAAAGATGGAACAGTATGAGTTGGAGGGAGGGGCAGGGGATAAATGAATGAAGAAGAAACTGAAGTATAAATGTGTTAGCCTATAGAATCTTGAAGGCAAGCTGTCAATATTCTCTTGTTTTGTTTGGTTTTTTTCAGTCTCTAAAGTCTTAAAGAAATAAAGAAATCCCTCTGTTTCTCTAGTCACACCTCTAAACAATTTTTGAGTGGATTATTTTGGTGAAGCCTGTGAATTTTCTCTCTTTTCACTGTGGCAAAGTTTTCTTACATAGAATTGTTTTAAACAGAATGGCTATTAAGATGCATTATCCCTGTTTTTAAGGGTATCTTCCAATGATCACAGATGAGTTCATCAAAATTTACTAATCTGAAAGTCAGCTAATAAAAACAGAAACTTAAGAACAGATGATAAGGCATGTCTATGTTACATACGTATTTTTTTATTAATAATATGTATACAAATATATATTATATATTATAATAATATATTATATATAATTATAAACTACTGCTACTGGAAAGACTGCATCATTGTTCTGCTAAAAAAGACATTTAGCATTTATGTAGGGTTTTTTGTTTCTTATTCAAAACATAAATTAGATGCTGCCCATCTCACTGAGATGATATGGTGAATTAACACTCTTTCTGAAGTAAAATTAAGATCCAGACCCTCAAGATAGTAAATACCTTCAAAAACAGTTAATGGATGTTATTACATTTGTATATTTTGTGGGACTAAGAAAGAAGGGGATTTGGATTAAATTTTTTTTTAATATATTGATCAATAATCATTTATTTTAGTAGCATCTATTCTCAAGTATTCACATTCATTAAAGTACATATGGATAAGACATTTGACCCAAACAGTTCATGATTTCATTATGAAATAGCTGATAGCTGGTGACCATGAAGGAAACTGGAGTTAAAACACAACAGATACTCATTTACGCAGCCTGCATGTTAATGAAATATTGCCTTGGAAACGTGAGGCATGAGGAGAAGCAAGTTACTTACTGAGTCTGGCAATGTCAAATAACAGGTTTTCTGCAGAAGTACTGATGCACGTGAATGAATAGTGTAGTGTGAAGAGGGCAGAGTACTTGGACGAGTCATGCAAGACCTCAAAGGGACTTCAGGAGTAATGTGCTAGAAGAAATAAAATGAGTGCTTATAACACCTAAATTGTTTGGTTCAAAGAGTATTTCTCTTTCTTGTTCTATTATGATAAAGTGAGAGTTTGCATGTAAGCATAAGATACATAAGGGTCCATGTTTGCTATGACCATATTTCATAATGAATTGATTCATCAGTTCCAGTGGTGACTGTATAATGACTAAGCGTAACTCTCCTGTAGTAAATATACCCAGACTTGATGGTAGTCTGAAATCAGTGAATTTACAAGATTATTTTTTTTAATGTCTTTCAGACATAAAGCTTACGAGCAGACTTAACAAGTAAAAATGATTTGTAACACTGAAAATAATATTGTGCAGATATTCCCACTATAGAAAAAACCAAAATACATTTGCGTATTTGGTGCTTGCTTAGTGCTACCATCTGTCAAAGTAACATACCCTGGTACTCCTGATTTCAAAGGTGATGAGATTGACCCAACAGATGTTGAGTTATTTAATTGCAGAGGCTGAGATGATCAAAGGTCAAGATTCTCTCTATAATCTTAATTCAGCCTTTTAATGCAGGAAGCATGCTATAGCCTTTTTTTGGACTTTGCTTAGAAAATTAATCAAGACTGGACAGTGAGGCAGGCTCCTGTTTTCACTTATTGCAAGAGTTAGTGTGTGCATGTAAATACATGCACTAATACACACACACACTTATATCCATGGCTGCACACCAGCATATACATACATAGATGTATGTGCATAGAGAACCAAGAACGCACTTTCAGCACAGAAAAGACATGGACCTGCTCAAGTGGGTACAGAGGAGGGCCACAAAAATGATCAGAGGGATGGAACACCACTCCTATGAGGAAAGGCTGGGAGTTGGAGTTCTTCAGCCTGGAGAAGAGAGGGCTCCGAGGAGACCGTATTGTGGTCTTTCAGTACTTGTAAAGGGCTTATCAGAAAGATGGGGACAAACATTTTAGCAGGGCATGTTGCGATAGAAAAGGGGTAATCTTTTCAAACTAAAAGAGGGTAGATTCAGACCGGATAGAAGGAAGAAATTTTTTACTATAAGGGTGGTGAAACACTGAAACAGATTTCCCGGGGGGGTGGTAGATGCCCCACCCCTGGAAACGTTCAAGGTCAGGTTGGATGGGGCTCTGAGCAACCTGATCTAGTGGAAGATGTCCCTGCTCACTGCATTGAGGTTCCACTAGGTGACTTTTAAAGGTGCCTTCCAACCAAAACTATTCTAGGATTCTAGGATTCTATGAAGAAAAAGAATTAAAGGCAAGAAGGGATGGTCTGAATACAGTTGATAAGGACATTGCTTGAAAATTGGATTTAAATTTTGCCTGTCACAGACTTGTTGTGTGAATATGACCGTCATTGGAACGAGTCTGGCCTTTCTCTTTTTATGTTTGCACTGTGGATTTTGGCCACTCTTTTCCAAGATGCACGGAAAAGAACCCCTCTAAGGTATTACTCCAAGTTTTTCTTTGATATAATGAAAATAATGACAACTATGAAAATTAAGTTTATCAGCAGGAAATCTCTGTAATATGGCCTTTCCATGATTTTGGCATGTATTTTTTCAGCCTTGAATGCTAAATCTTGACAGAAACTATTTTTAAAACATGGCAACATATAAGGAGATAAGGTGGCTTTTTTGGTTTAGCTGTTTTGCCTGAATTCATGTTCATAAATATAACTGTTATCTGAGAGTGAAAAAAATCCCAAACCTTTATATTTAACACAATTATGTAATGAATTTTAATTAGAGGCTTTTGTGTAAAAATAAATAAACATCTTAAAAAGTAGGCTAAAAAGGAAATTTAAAATGATTGTTTTTTGACTGATATCTTAAGTTGCTGTATGATAGCCTAGAAGAACAGAAAATGCTTTTTTTATACTCTGTTTGCAGTTACTTATAATATGTAATGAAAAGAAAAAATAACAGAGTTATGATTTATTTTTCCCTTTCAAACAAGTCTTTCCACTTTCAAGCACAAGGTGAACTGGATAGATGTAGGAGCGAGCAATATAATCAACTACACAATCGGCTTCATTTCTGTGATGTTCTTGAGTTTTTAAGATCAAGCTGTCTGGCTTCTAAGGGCAGAGTGTACAGAGTAAAGTTCATCACCTTCAGCTTTGGGTTGTTAAAGTGACAGAGAGATTGCTCAAATAAGCACAAGTACTAATGCCTCTTCAGTGACATTTTCATGACATGTTTTTGTGGTCGGTTTTTTTTTTCCCTGAAGTGTCTGTCTAGCTCTTCTGGACATTACAATTAACCCCATTCAGTATAAACAGCTAAGTTCAGTGTTTGGTCCCAGAAGTAGTTCTGCTTCAACATTCATTCTAACTCTACTGTGTTTTTGTAAAGTTTTATGACAAATGAATCGAATTCTTCTTTCCAATGTGTGGCACCTAGCCTCAGGCCAAGGCCAGGCACATTGTGGATTTTTTGTATGGTACTAGTCAGGCATCAGATTATGCATTCAGTGTCCAAATAAGATGCTCATAACAACACCATGAAGTGGGGCAGGGGGGAGAGAAATGCAACATACAGGGCATCAGCAGTGTTTCTCTCGTTCTCGCTGTGTGTTGTAGCTCCCAAAGCATTTCCTGAATAACCAATGTGAAAATATTTCAATAAAGGCTTCTGGAGAACTGCAGGGAGAAGTGTTGACAGCCATAAGATATCAGGAAAGCTATTACTGACTCTTCTGTAGGCAGGTCAACCTCATCCAGGACCTGAGGGAGAAGACAGAGGGATGATCCAGGGCAGGAAGGTGTGCCACTGGTATCAAGAGTTTGAAAGAAGAGGGGTGTGAAGATTTCTTAATCACTTCAAGTGAGATCTTTTAAAAGCTTAAGAGCAAAATCTAAGAAACTACAGGTTTTCACCTGTTCACAGCAGCCACTATTGACCCCATTTCCAGTTCTTCTTACTTCATCTGTTATTCTGCATTCTCATATTTAAAGTTGTGCTTCCTCATTCAGAAAGTGGGCTTCAGTTACTGTTGCTTTTCTTGATCCAGCCAGAATCATTTCTCTCCCCCACCATTTCTAGGAAAGGTGCTTCTGCATTTTTACTGCCTTCATAACTGGAACTCTTCTCCTTCATGCACAGATTTGAACATACATGTGTGTATATTATTTTGAGATAAATATGCATATATATGTCATAAACTTGTGTGCCTATGTATATGCAGGTAATAATAGAATTAATAACTTTGAGGCGCAAGTTCATAGCTACTCTTAAGGTAGATGCCCTGAACATTATTCTTACATGATACAAGTAGCAGTCAGTAACCTCCAGCTGTGTTATGTAGTTAAATGAAGAGCACATAGTCAAATATGCCTTCAAAGTTGTCTCTTTACAGGTAACAGGTAAATGACAGTCACAGGCAGTTTCTCTGTGTGTGACATTATATGTACTAAAATAACTATGGTTCATTGTGTCTTCAGTATTGTTTAAAGTATGACTATTAATATGGTACTTTACTGCCAAAGGTAGAATAAAATATATTCAAAATTGTGTTCGCTATTAGTGTTACATTCTAAAAGTAGCATTTCTAGTAACATCTTTGCTTTTGGCTACAAATTTCTTGTATTATTCTTCTGTTTGTGGATTCTTGGAAAAAAGGCAAGGTCTTATAAAAATTAAATTTATTTCAGCATTAAATTTACAATTAAGGCAAAAGAAAAATAAAACCCAAAACCTTGCCTTTTAGTGGAAATTTGCTTCCAGAATCCGTTTTCACTCAGTGCTAGGGGAAAGAAGGGTAAGGTGCCTAGACCTCCTGACTTTGTATCTCTTCACCACCTGAACGGAGGAGATCCTTCGTATCAGCAAACCCCAGGTCTTTCTACTGAAATGCAGACAAAGGACATGTGGGATGCAGAGTCCTGCAGTATGTTGCTGCATAACACTACTCATAGAGTGTAAAAGTCAAAAGATGAGGCTTCTAAACAAACATCTTTACTCAATTCCCTAGAGGATGACTGGATATGCAATATTCCAGGGCTGACTGGCATTACTTTTCGGCATTACTTCCAGCTGAGCTGGAAAAGAGTATTTTGAGAATGTACACTTAAACTAATGCTGAGGCAAAAAAAGGCTTTAACTGTAGCTGCTGTTCTGACTTCAAGGCACCTGAATCTCATTTACTTTAGGAACAATTCTTTCCCCAGTGAGCAAGGGGTCATGCTATTCCCAAGGGCAGAAAACACCAGGTCTTTTCAATAAAAAACTGTTCCCTCCCCAAGTCTCCGAGTTTTGACTGAGATTCTGACTTCTTAGTGGCTGGAAATTAGCTGATAACTCCAGTGGGACCTGGATTTGCACTTATCAGCTCAGATTAAAATCTGCAGAGTTGTTAAAAAATATGAACGCATTCTTCCCTTCTGTTGTGTTTTAAACTGACAGCCAGCAAGTAGGACCTGACAGCTACTTGCTCACTTCTCCCTCTCCCTCCTCAGTGGGACAGGGAGAAGAATGGACAAAAAGTAAAACTCGTGGGATGAGACAAAGACAGTTTAATAAGACAACAGAGGAAGAAATAATAATAAAAATGAATATGCAAAACAAGTGATAGACAATACAATTTTTTTCACTGTACAACAACTAATTGTACCGCCTGTCCCCAAGTAGTGACTGAGGAACACAAGGAACTCCCAGAATTCCCAGATCTCACACATCCCTGCCCCCCGCCCCCGTTTATAAACTGAACATGATGTCAATGGTATGGAATATTTCCTTTGGCTGGCTTGGGCTATCTGCCTGGCTGTACTCCCTCCCAGCTCTTGTACACCTACTCATTAACTGAACACACGAAACTGAAAAAAGGTCCTTGATTTCTTAGCAACAACTGAAAACATCAGTGTTTTGTCAATATTCTTCTCATATAAAATCCAAAACACAGCAGCTACTGGGAAGAAAATTATCTCAGTCGAAACCAGGACACCTTCTATCATCACTGATGAGTTTCCATTTGAAGCATAATTCAAAAGTTGCTGGTAATGTCCTTAACCATATAGAGGTTAAGTTGAATGTAGGGGTACTCAGTTAAGCATCTACAACTCAGGAATCGAGGGTACGTAAGTTAGACATGGAGTAAGTTAAGACCTTTCCCTGCTCATGCAGTCATTCCAAGTACATGTCATTTAATGGTCACTTTCACTCAGTCACGGTTTATTGGAGATGAGTTAATTTAATAATAGAAAATTCCAGTTAACTCTTCAGTGAAAACAACTAGCTTTTTATGAATTGTTTGGCTCAAGTTTTCAGGACAGGGCGGATAAAGGAAAAATAGTTTCCTTGCAAGACTGCTGTCAAATATTCTAGTTTGAAAGGTAAAAGGTTAATGAAAAACTTGGATCGCCCAGTGATAAAGCTATATACGAGCTTATAAGGAAATTAAATTCTTTGTATTCAGTTCAGGACACTCAGTGAGTAAAATTGGGACCTGCATACTGAGTGGTAAGATAGAAAGAAAGATGATATCAGAGCACATTTCCTGGGGATTGTACATCCATTGTAAATCCAGAGTACCTAATAAGAAGAGGAAGTGGCTGAATGGAGGAAAGATGGAGGAAAAAAAAATGCGCTCATACTATTTAAAGATAACATTGTAATATAGGCACACAGGATGGCAGAATTAAGGAAACTTTAATTACTACATTCCTTTACATCTAATTTTTTTACTTCACCTTTTGGCTTTTTAAATCTACATATTGCATGGCAGTAGAGTTGTCTCATTTCAGTTTTAATACGGTGTATATACCTTGTTAAAATTAATATTTCATCTCTGACTTCTGTTCTATGAATTTTACTGTTTTAGCACGATAGGTACAAAAGTTATTAATAAATCGCATAAATTTAATGTTCTACAAAATTATACGGAGTCCTTGTCCTTCTTTAAAACTTCTCTAAGATAGTGATGAGATTTAATAGTGACACATGCAGCTTTCCCATTTCTAGGTTGTATCATTCTCTTCGGTCACCACGTAGGAATGAGCAGGGCGAGTGTCCCCAGGCAGGCACAGTCGAGACCAACAGTGACACTGAGGGTCCATCTGATCTCCCCACTGCAAAGCCCTGATTGCTACATGGCGAAATACCCTCTCCCCAAGATTTCCTTCACAGTAGTATTACTTTCAGGTTTGGAAAGTAACAGTCCCTTTCCCTGCTGACAGCAATGTTGCATTGATCCATTCATAACTTGAAATGAGAAGAAGAATGGCCTCCGGTAAGTGCGAGATCTGCTTGACTGTTATGATACACTGACAGTAAATTCTCTATTTGTGCCTCTTGAAATTGCTAATTTTTCCATTTGGCTCTCAAGTGCTGAAGCCAGAACAGCACGCAGACTCCTTCATGGGCCTCAGGAACACCCTCTCAAGCTCGTCTGTTCACTATTCAAGGGGCATTATATTAGAACAGTTGTCTGGCCTGAAATATTGCCCCTTGCTGCTGAAAAAATGTTCAGGTTTTCCACTATGAATTGTTTCCCTGATTAAAGCAGATTTTTGTTTGTGTAGTTTTTGTGGGAAAGTTTATTTATTTAAGGAATCATTATAAAACCAACATCAGACTTCCTGGTCACGGGGAGTCTGCAGCAGGGAATAAATGAAAACAGGGACTCTGTTAACTTCTCGTATTGTTTACCAGAGACAAAACACCTAGTTGTTAGTTAGAGTGATAAACCAGCAGTGTAAGTAATAATGTACAATTTGTTTAGAGTGGTACTTTTAACCTCTGCTTTGCCATTCTTTATGAGAAGAATCCTCCCATACATCTTCAAAACTTGTGGGTGTTCAGTGCATAAGGAAAATTGGCAAAGGCCAAATGAAATGAAACCATCTAAAAGAGAAGAGTTTGGATGATTTTTTTTCTCCCTTTTTCTAACATGTGCTTATATTCAAAATAATAAGACCAGCAAGATTAATCAGAAAAAGCCACTCGTGTGGACTTGATATGATCTGAAGATGTGACTTGCACCAGCTTGCATGACAGTTATGTTCTGTCACTGAAAACAGAAAGATACAATTGCGTGGGCAAAATAATATGAGGAAAGTATGCTATGATCCAGATTTTTCTGAGGCATTCCTCAAGCACTGTAGATCAGAGTCCCCCTATCCCCCCACGGCAGAGCAGGCACGGCTGGTTGCTCTATCAGTTGAGCTGTGCTGGATAGCGTGTTCCTGCTCTGTCTCACTCATAAGACTTGACATAAAGTGATTTACACAGGACAGCAGGTGTCATATGTGGGATATGAGGGATGTCCAAGCATGTATGTCTTCCCTCTAAAACAATGGGAAGGGCTAGTAAAAATGTGGATGAGGCTCTATAGCAGACTACGGCGTAACATTCTTGCATGAAACAGAACAGCAAATATTGCGTGGAAAACTTAACTTTGGGAAACTACAGCGAATCCTGCTGTCAGTTTCTCTTCTCAAAGTCTCATTTAAATGGTGGCTGTAAAAGAGCAATCTGCTTGTGTTTCAGCCCTTTGCTACCACTGAGAAGATCATTAACATGTGGTACTTACTTTGACCATCAGATTTTACTCTTTGGCATTTAGAAAATGCATCAAAAATTCAATTTAAAAGACAGAAGACCTATTACAGACTGTCTTGTTTTAGCATTGTGAAGACTGCTAAAGGAGCAGTAATGTTTGTGAGTGAACAGCTACATGACTAATCAAGTTGGAAGCATTTTATATGCCCTAATATCTAACTATTTCTGATTCTTCATTAGTTCTATCCGGAAGAGGTGCAAGAGCCAAATTTATGATTGATGAACCACTCTATATCAAATTTACAGATTTTTCAAATTAAAATACAGAAACAATATATCTTTCTATTTGTGCAATTCTGAATTGCATTGTAGATGCTGTTTCTTTGAAAAGTATAAATAATCACTGTGAGTAGAATGATGGTTTTGATTTTGTGTCACCAAAAAAAGGATAAAATATTTAGTGTAATGGGACCATCATCTGATATTGAATAACTGTTGTACAGCAATTGATGGAAATTGTAAGAAAGTAATTTTATGTGTTTAGAGTGATTTTGATGTCGCATTATAATTAGCAGTCACAACCAAATGTGGGTGATTTACTCATCCTGTACTACACTCTCAGAATTATTGCAGTTTATTTTTCTGTTCTCTTTTTAAGTGCTTAAAGGGTCTATTTTTTAATTTACTTCAACTTCATTAATTAGAAAATTACCTTCTCAGTTAAAAGAAATTTAAGGGCTTTAACATGCAGAGTATGTCAAAAAGGTCTTTCCATATTTATGGTATTTTTGAACTTGACTAGGTTGTGAACTTCATATGAATTAATGCATTTCGACAAGTGATGGAACTGGAAATTACGCAAAAAATATTCTAGATCTTGTTCAAAATAAGCCAGAATTCCAAAGATGACAAAAAATAAAGATATCGTAATTCATGTTATTTATATTTACTAAGAATTCCTGTGTTTACTTTGTATGATTTAGTTTTAGGTAGCCATGTGAGGAGCAGGGAATTGAACTCAATCCTTATGGGTCCCTTCCAACTTGAGTTATTCTATGATCCTATGATGTCTGTGGAATTTTATCCTCAGAGACAAGGAAAATTATGCCCCCTCTTTTTAATCTTTTATAACTCAGAGAACAAGCAGTAAGCACAAGCATGATTATCTTTCATAAATTTGACAGGTTAGATTCTTGCTAGCAATAAATGGCTTCAGCTGGAGAACTGACTGACCTTTTCAAATAATAACATAAAATGTTTCCAGTTCTCTGGGGTATGTACAGGGAAGGAGGGAGATGAGGATATACATGTTTCGAACTCTCTCTAGACTACAGAAGTTCTTAACACACACAGAAATAGGGACAGTTGCAGGTATTCTCTTCTAGTTCATAGGCCATTAGTTCTCCTAGTATGTAGAATTCTCATAGAAGAAAGGTGGTTTAAGCAGGGATTTAAGTGATTTAAGAAGTTTTGAGATCGTTGTCTTATTTAATTGTAATGATTTTGAATGAGCTATAGGGAACCTAAAAACATATCGTAACTGCATCTTAATCATGCCTCCAAAATAATTTCAGTAAAGAAAACAGAACAAAAATATCTGGCTAGAAATCTAGTGATGTATTGTGGAAAACAAGTCTGGTCATTTATACACTGCTGTTTTGAGTCCAAATGTAGTTAAGAATGTAATATATTAAGTTTAAAGTAGTGTAATATGAAAACATCTGTTTTACAAAGCCATGACATGACCCATGTTTTTCTGCTTTCCTTTATTGTGTCAACACTGCTATAGCTACCACTATTACAAACTTGACAAGCAGACAGAGATCTTGCAATTAGCTTGACAATTTTGTTTTCCAGAAAGTTTTAGTCAAGTCTGCAAATACATAGCTACTTGATTATTACTATATTTGCATTTTTTTTATTGAAGAAATGTTAGGAGTTCAGTTAAAATAAAGTATGTATTGAAGTGCACCAATTATGTCATATGTTTTTCAGCGTGACCTGGATAGGCTGGAAAGTTGGGCAGAGAGGAACCTGATGAGGTTCAACAAGGGCAAGTGCAGGGTCCTGCACCTGGGGAGGAACAACCTCATGCACCAGTACAGGCTTGGGGTGGACCT
>Ga0065711_1029236_pt1 | contig 37018 bp, 19 predicted proteins | sample Hoacrofraction12_FD_59098 | JGI IMG/M metagenome (GOLD analysis project Ga0065711, IMG submission 59098) | Hoatzin crop microbial communities from Cojedes, Venezuela - Epithelial fraction 12 v2 (version 2) | ecosystem: Host-associated > Birds > Digestive system > Esophagus > Crop | place... | reverse complement strand
AAAAAAAAAAAAAAAAAAAAAAAAAAAACAACTTACGTTTAAGTGAAGTTTCCTGTATTTCATGTAGTATCAAATGCCTCTTGATCTGTCATCAGGCACCGCCAAAAAGAGTCCATTTCCTTCTTCTCTCTTCCACACCATCAGGTATTTATACACAGGGATGAGATCTCCTGAACTTTCTGTTTGGCAAGGTGAACAGTTCCAGAACTCAGTCTCTCCTTACATGTTAGATACTCCAAGACTTGAAGGATTTTCTTGGCCCCCCATTGGCATCATTCTGATATGTCCATATCTCTCTTAATTTTTCTCACCACCTGATGACTGATTGTGCAGCCAGGCCCTGACCAGCAATTGAGGAACTCACAGAACTCGTGGATTCCTGACCCCCAGCCCACTCCCATTTATATACTGAGCATGGCGTCTATGGTATGGAATATCTCTGTTGGCCAGCTTGGGTTAGCTGTCTGTCTGTGTTCTCTCCCAGCTCTTTTACACCTGCTCATTAGCTGAACATGGGAAACTGAAAAACGGTCCTTGATTTCTTAGCAACAACTAAAAACTTCAGTGTATTATCAACATTCTTCTCATACTAAATCCAAAACTTGGCAGCTACTGGGAAGACAATTAACTCTATTCCAGCTGAAACCAGAACACTATCTCAAATCACTGTCTTGACTGTACATAAATGACCTCACCATAAATGACCTCACCACACACTTCCCTTCTCGAAGGGAGAAAGATGCTCCAGAGACTGAATTCTCCACAAATACATTATCCAGTATAATTTTTGTAAGCTTCCAATTCTGCTCTCTGAACTGAAGTCAGCTCAGTGCCTAGGAATGACCAGGAATTAAATAGGCCTGATTCGTACCTCAAGCCCTGTACACTTCTGTCTATAATTCCATTAATGCACTCACCTCTCAGCTGGCATATTGATTTCAGAACAGAGCCACTCTTAGTTAATCGTATTATTAAATAAATAGTTGAGGATTCAAATTATGGTACTCATTTTCATTTGTGACGTGGAGATTCAAATTCTCACTTGCAGGAATGAAAGACAAATCCATTATTTCACCAAAACTTTGAATATTTCTTCATAATTAAGTTATTAATTGGACTGATGACCTACAGGGTAGCTGCGGGTAGAAATTTTTTCTTTGGAGTGGGGTTTCTGCCTGCTTTTGAGGTGAAGATCAGTGAAATAGTCTCTTTAATCACACTTCTTACTAGTTTTGCCTCAAAAGAGGACAACAGACAGTTGGCTAATTCAATGCCATGAGACAAAGAGTGAACACATACCCTAGACTGAAGATCAGCCAGCTGGCAGAATTAGCTGCCCCAGGCATGTTTCCAGTTTATGAAGTGGAACATTTAACATATTCATTCAAAACACTTACCCTCTTGCCTACCATGTGAAAACGAAATTAGCTATGGTCAATTTAGTTATGTGCAGAACATAGAATGATAATCAGTCACCTTATATAGAGTTATTTCTTTGTCTCCAAGAGTGTAGACATCCTATCCCTGTTGAATTATAAAAGGGAAAACACATTTTATAAATACTTATTTGGAAGGCAGAAAATAATATACATACTTCGTAAATTCTGCCACCTCAAAGTCAGGATAGAAAATCTGTAAGAAGGCCTTGGTCTGTGACCCTGGTTGTGAAAACTCAGAAGGAAATATTAATGTTTATTGCCAGCAAGTTTTAAATTTCCTTTGCTGTTCTGCTTTGAATATTTTGCCTCTTGAAGATGCCTTGTTTAATGGTTCAGAAATTAGTTTCATTGAGGTAAATGGTCAAAAGCATAAAGAGTACTTAGCCTCCTAAGACCTATTTATGTTCCCACTTCCTTTTTGAAAATTTACTTCAGTAAAATTATTTTCCAAAGACTTGTTTTATTTGTTCACTTGTGGATAGTCTGCCTTTATGGTTCTTTTACCAGCATAAGATCAGATAATAGTTCTATTTCATATTAATCGAATTTCAGGTAACCAGATGAATTTACATAATTTTATGAAATAATATAATTTTACAGAATTAAAGTAGGGACTCAGACTGTAATATGTCAGAAAAAAAGACAGTCCTAGGTCTACTGAGTTAAGTGTTAGGAGAAAAATAAGAAACAGTTACACCAAATGGGCAGGAAATTGTGTAGTAGTAGGGTTTTTAGTAATAGAGTAATAACTGCAGGTCACAACCTGCTCTTCATCAAGTGCTCCATTTAGGCAGAGTTGAAGGCAAAGAGAAATTTGTAGCAGGATATGAAGTTCCTCAAGTTTAGATTAATTCTCTTTTCTTCATCTTATGACTCATGTTTCCTTCCACTGGGAGAAATTAGGGGTATTCAACTTCAGGAAAGAACTCTGAATTATGGGAGAATTTTCTATAACCAAAGTAGATACAATTAATTATATTTTAATTAATCTTTTGATTGTGGTTTATAAATAATAGCGAAAGCCTGTTTTAGTTGACCAAAATAGTACTTTACAGCGGCATTACTTGGAGTGAATCTCTATCAACACAAATATAAATCACCATTATAAATGTTACAATGAAAAAATAGACCTAACACATTGATTGAGTTTAAATTAAACAGTGCTAACTTTTCCTGGAAAGAGTTGCAAAATATGAGGAAATTGTCTCTCTAATATGCAGCTTTTCTGTACATATTTTCTACATCAGCACATGGAAGTCTTCTCAATCATCCATGAACAAGTACAGTGCAAACTACTTTCATTCAAAAAGAACTTACTGTTCTGGATCAAAGCTTTCATTTCCTCATTAGCTGAGACAGAGTGAACACAATGAATAGAGGTTTCATTAATTATTTCTTTATTATTTCCAGATAAAAGCTACATCCAAGATCTTCTTTTAAGCCCCTGTAACTATATAGTTGTTAAAGGGTTATGTGAGTTAAGCAGAAGAAAATTTGGTTCTTACTTTGAAATGTTAGGCTAATGGAGCCAAAAATTCTTTCAGAAACAGTAAAGAAATGTGTTTCTAAGACCTTGCCATTTAAATATGCAGTAAGATCTGTGTTTTTCCATTTCTCTAACAATATCCATTAGTGTGCCTGGGTTGATCCAAGATTTTTCTTTCTACCTGAAAGAAGACAGATAAAATCTGATCTGTTGTAAGGTTATTAAGCTACTTAGACAAAGCCACTTTTTGTTGTCTCAGTCACGACATCTGAGATGTCTCAGTTTCAAGTTTGGGGGTCTTTTTGGTTGCTTTTGTTGCTACAACAAATGCTTTATAAATCCAAAATAACAGATTTACAGAGATCATGACTATTCTAGACTCACAATTCAATAGACCAGATTCACTTGTTTAATATTAAGCATAAACCAAAATATGTTAATATTAATACCATACTTTATGTGATTTAAATAATAATGTTAGTTTCTTTAAATGGGATTTGACTTACTGATCAAACTTATACTGAGACATGGATCATACCCACCTCCCAGTACTGTTTGCAGCTTGGAGTATTAAATCTTCAGCTGTAGTACCTGTCACCATAGGAATCTGATAGAAGGAGTTTAGATATGGAAAAGGAGGGGGAGGAAGCATGAGGATCATCAAGTAGGGGACAGGGCATGGCTGGTCAAAGACCTAAAGATGTAGGAATACTGAGTGGATCATCAGAGTTTTTCTCATCTTTAGAGCTGAAATCAGATGGGATGTCTGTTTCGCTCATTGGTGCAACCAAGTAGCTACATTGTTCGCAGTTAAAAGAGTTGTGGTCTGTTTTGGCTGGTAGTGGGCTGGATAAAGGAAGGAACATGGCAGCAGAACAGAGCTGGACAATGCAGACACAACACAGGCCTTCAGAGGAGGTCTTGCTGTGATTGCTTAGCTGATGAGAAGGTGAAGAAGAGAGGGGAAACATAAGATTCCATCAGAGATTAGTTCCTGGAAGAAACAAGGCTGAAACTGTGGGGTCCCTGTAGGGTGCTAGCAGGAGGGAAGCTTTCAGGTCAGAGAGGGACCTCACAGAAAGAAACACTGATCTGCCCCATACAGTGTAAGTATTCTGCATCAGGGCAGGAAGAAATGAAGGAAAGAGGATGAACCTCAATACAATGCAGACCTCAAACAACCCTCCAGCTGCCTTGGCCCCATCTGCTGGATGGAGTACAAATTGTTTACCAGGTTTTAAGAAGTTTCAGAATTCCATTACAAGCTGTTACAAGTCCCACTGGAATAAACGAAAGAGATTGAAGTTATAACATTTGTAAGAGTTAAGAATGAAGTATCTCCTAGTAGGGCAGTCAGCTTTTTAATGAGCGAGTGAGCTACAGTTTGCAAAAATTCCCACCATTTTGATGCTGAAAAAGATCAAGCCTGTTCTGAGGGTGTTTTGGTAAATTATGACATTAAGCCATTATCTGGCTCTTGGTGTTGGCATTTGGCAATTGGTGTGTGGCAGTTATGCATAGCTGTGGATCTAGGACTTGATTCAAGAAGTGCAATATTGTCTTTATTGCTGATTTATTAGCTTTTGTTGCATATACATACCACTGATTTAAAATTGCTAGATTTCTAGAGAAACATCAGCAGGATGAGTTCAATCTTTTGTGAGAACAGGTGAATAAAGTAAGAGCTCTGATGTTGAAACCAAAAGGAACATCTAAGAAAGTATTGCTGATATAATTCCAACATTTAGGCAACTGATGCAGGCAAAGAATGACAATATTGGATAAAGTAAAATAAATACCATTAAATAGTACAAAACTTTGGTTACTTCGTGTATGAAAATATATGAAAGGCTGTCACTGTCTTAAAAATTAGATTATCACAATAAAAAATATGATGTCAGTCTTGAACTTGCAATACATTTATGTGAGGCACTAAAATGACTTGTTATTCTGGCGTTCATGTGCACCAAGAATTATGAAGGCAGTTATAAGTATCATTATAATAAAGAATTTTTCAATTAATTATAGAATTAAACAAAAAAAAATTTCATAGAGATTAGTAGCATCTATTATTCAGTAAGGTTTAAACAAGAAAGAAGTAATTATCAAAGGCAAAGTGAAGGAAAGGATGGGGAAATAGGAAAAACCCACCAGTTCTTAAGTACGTTGTACAGATGGTTAAAAAATATGAATGTCAGGATATTTTTCAGTAAAGAAAAACCAGCAGATTGTACTGGACAGTAAATATTATACCTAGCTTTTAACCAGGCTTGTTAGCAGCTGAAATCCAGAAATGGGAAATATTTAAGTTTAAAGAAAATATTAAAGACTCGATAGAAAACAATCTTCATACAGTGGAAGCTCAACTATTGGGAATTCTTATGAAATGAAGTACATGTTAGTTACAAGAATTACTACTTACAATTCTAAAGGCTGAGGAATGTAAGTAACTCCAAATAGTAGATTTGCCTTTGCCTTGAGACCTTAGTCAAAACAGAGTTGCTTCCTATAACTTACACAGGATCTAAAACATAATGTACAGTCTTGATAAGAGCAAGGGCCATGACCTCTGTTATATATATATAGATATGACAAGATATCATAATGGTCTAATGGAATTAATATGAATGTGGAACATGAAGTGGTTTTTTTTCTCAAATGAAATGTCTCTTTCTGGCATTGTAATCTTTCTTGGAAAACTTTTCTTCCAGTCTGGTTTAATGTTATTCTGTTCTTAGGAGAGGTGAAAAGTTGATGGAGAAAAGAAATTGGAACTTATTTGTTAATTCTTATTTGGAGTTTTTTAATCTCTACTTTGGGAAGACATGGATTTGATGGATGGACCACTCAATGGACAAGAAATTGACTGGATGGTCACACTCAAAAAGTTGCAGTGAATATCTTGGTGTCCAAGTGGAGACTGGTGATGAGTGACATTCCTTGGGGGTTGGTATTGGGACGAGCACTGTTTAACATCTTTGTTGGCAACATGGGCAGCGAGATTGAGTGCACTCACAGTAAATTTGCTGATGACTCCAAGCTGTGTGGTGCAGTCGACACACTGGAGGGAAGGGATGCTATCCAGCAGGATGCTGAAAGGCTGGAGAGGTGGGCCCATGTTAACCTCCTGAAGTTCAATAAGGCCCAGTGCAAAGTTCTGCACATGGGTTGGAGCAATCCCAAGCACAAATACAGGCTGGGCGGAGAATGGATCGAGAGCAGCCCTGAGGAGAAGGACTTGAGGCTGACAAGAAGTTCCACATGACCCAGGTGCTGTGGGTTCATAGCCCAGAAGGCCAACTATATCCTGTGCTGCTTCAAGATATGTGAACTGTGGCAAAAAATCCCTGCTGATCCTGTACAGAAGGCAGGACAAAGTAGAGGTGGCAAGAAGAGGAAGGACAGGAAGAGACCGAATTTTGCGAGAAAGCCGCTTTCCTGCTGCCTTTTGAGTCTGCTCAGAGGGGATAGAGCATGTCAGGAGCTACACAAGCATAGAGGGAGCCTTAGAGCGCAGCCGTCTCTGCCGGCGTAGAGCCTTCCCTTCCCCTCTTTGAATCCTTTGGTCCTGAGATTCAGAGGAATTGAGAGGTTACTAACTCATCCCATATCTGGAATGTAACCAGACAGATCTTTCTTTTACAGTTTTCTAGCTATGCATTTCTTTTTCCAGGACCAGAATAAGTTAGCTATGGAGTACGGACAACAAGGGAGCACTATTATAGAATAGGGGATGATTTGACATCTGTGGCTTTTATGAAAGGGATGTCTGCTGGCTTGGGGATTCCACATGACTGAGGCTGAGAGGGTGGCCTGGAATGAGTAAAAATGAGAGAGAGTGGGAAGATTTTCTGATTGTTACTTCACCTGAGTGAGGCTCATATAGGTCCAATAAATTACATTTTTGCCATCAGTGTTTGTGAATTCTGAGAAAATGCGCGAGTTAAAGGGCTTGTCTGTCTGGGATGGAAGGCACTCATCCTGGAAGTGGAAGTGTCTTTCACCTTGTAGTGGAAGAGGGTTGGCAGGACTTCAAAAATGTGTGAAGCCCCATATGGATGACCAGCAGACCCACTCTATGAGAAGACTCACCTTCCAGGCTGCTTGCCACAGCTGGTTATTGCACTGTCAGTCACTGAATACATGGTTCTGCCCAGCATGGTGCCAGCATTGAAAGACACTCTGGCCACAGCTGCCTCCCCTGCTGCACGTGTGACTGATGTACATGCTGTCTCCATGGTGCACTTTCCCTGTCTGTGTCTAAAACTGTTCATGCATGTATCCCCTTCCTCTCTCTCCAAGGATATGGATTTTTGACACTTCCAAGAGCTAGCTTCTACATTTAGCTGGAGTGATTTATGACACACCAAAAAAATCAGATAATAGTAACTAATAATAATTTTTAGGTGAAAGATCTCACAACAAAGTTCGTTCCAGTAGTCATAATACTTGAATTTCCTATTGCTGAAGCATATAGCTTTAAAAATACAACTAACAGAAGAAATACGTCTTGCCAGATTTGTCATAAACATGTTGGAAAAAGAACACCCAGGGACTTTTCACTCTCCTTGGAAATGACCTTACAGTCTGGGCTGGACTTTCACCAAGCACCTAGGTTTGAGCCCAGTTGCAATACTATAAGCCAGTTGCACATCTTTCAACCACACTTTTTATAAAATCACATAGCATTATTATTTCACTGTCAATTACATGGCATGACACATCAATATAACCATGATTTGTCAACCGAGATGAAACTTAGAATCTCTCACTTTAATGAAAGGCAGAATATCTCACATCTTATTTCCTAGAAAATTTGATTTTATCCAAAATGGATTTCTGAAAACTAGCCTTGAATTAATTGGAAAATATATCAGTCTAAATGAAAAGCTTATTATTACATTGTGTCACTTCCTAAATCAGCCTGTCACTATTTTTTCCATGTGAGGCTTGCTTTGTTCCTTCTGCTTTTTTGTGGAGAGGCAGGAAGTGACAATTAGTTTTTGAATTGCTGAGAGCTGTTTTCATGTTGCCTGAAGATCTCAGCAGTGGTGCCTACTTGTAAGGACAGCACTCATCATCTATTAGCAGACAGTGTCAGCCAAGAAGCCATTCATTATTACACAAGATATTCAGCCTTTTTAAGGTAAATCTTTTTTTGGCTTTTTTTCCTGGAATAGGTCACAGCAGAAATTCGGAAGGACGGTAGTGTACAAAAAAAAAAAAAGAAAAAAGAAAAAAACATCTCTCAAAACTAAATCAGATTTCTTTTATGTCTGCTGATTTCCTCTGTCAAATCAAAATGGGGCTTGACATGTACTGCTTTAAATACATTTATGTCATTTTTGAAAGCACAAACAGACAATCTCTGTAATAGTGTTGTTACAACCAATTGATTTTCTGTTTCTATCGTGACAGAAAAATTCTATTGTCTGTATTCAGCACCAAATGTGCTAATATTACAAATATACTTAAAAATTAGATATTTGAAAGAAGATCTCTATTTAGATTGCTTTTTAAAGCTTTGTGGAAACTAAAAATGAATATTCCTGATGATATGTCACTTAGTAATTCAAATAAATAGTAATGTTTGTAAAATAAGTAATAATATTTTCATCTGTTCTTTTTGTGACATAATGCAAAGTCCATAGAATTCTGAAGAACTTTTTTTGCAAAGATTTCAATTTATCTTAAAGCAGATTTAGCTTATCTTAAAAGGTGAATCTGATACTGCCTTGAAGTTTACTACTGCACAAGTTCATAACTTTTAGTCGAGAGATAGTTGAGTGACGCAATGTGGGAACTTTGTGATTCATTTGTTGCTATTTATCTATGGATACCAATGTGCTGTAACTCTACACCCACCATAGAGTCCCATTTTTTTGGCCTCACTAATGCTGAAAAGGTTAATCTCTTGTTTATGAAGAAATAAAACATTGGTTTGTGCAAAACAAGCCATTTCAAATTGGACTTTCATGGCAATTTGAAAGGTACAACAAAAAATGGGATGCTTACTCACTTTTTAGAAACAGGAGTAAAAGGCCTTGGAGAAAATAGGTTACTGAAATTTCAGGTATTTTAGAAAGGTTTTACTGCAGCTGAACATAAGATGAAGAGATAAGTTGGATTCCAGGAGTCATGCTGGGTCAGCTCACTTACTGAAGTGCCCTCCATCTTAAACTTAGCTTGATAAGGAATTTTATGAGTTGTAGTGGTTTTGGCTAGGATAGAGTTAATTTTTTTCATAGTAGATTGTGCAGGCTATGTTTTGGATTTGTGGACAAAACAATGTTGATAACACACGGGTATTTCGGTTATTGCTGAGCAGTGCTTACAGAGGGTCAAGATTTTTTCTGCTTTTCATACTGCCCCACCAGTGAGTAGGCTGCTGACCCCAGCTGACCAGAAGGATATCTCATACCATATGATGTCATACTCAGCAATAAAACTGTCAGGGGAGGGAAGCTGGATGGGACTGCCATTGTTCAGGGACTGGTTGGGCATCAGTCGGCTGGTGGAGAGCAATCTGGGTATTTTGCATCACTTGTTCTTTCCTGGTTCTGTTGATTTTTCCCTTTACAATTTTTTGGAGTTCTTGGTGTTGTGGGATTTTTTAAATTAATACATTATCTTTATCTCATCTCATAAATTTTCTCACTTTTACCCTTCTGATTCTCTCCCCCATCCCACTGGGTGGGGGGAGTGAGTGAGTGGCCGTTTGGTGCCTAGCTGCCTACTAGGGTTAAATCACAACAGCTGCATTGCATTGATCAATAGATGATAGCTTTCATAAAAAAGATTATCACCATTGCCGTATTTCCATTGAACAGTAAAGGAAATTTCAGACAGTACATTCAAGGCTATGCTTGTTCTTGAAATTCCTTACAGAAGTTGAGATAAATTTGGAGAAGTTATGCAGACAAGGAGGCATGCTTCAGCCCAAAGGTAGAAGTAAATCTCCCATAAAAAGCCACTAAGATATAATAATGAAATGTAATATTAAAAATATTAAATTATTTTACAGGAATGATATTTCATCAAATAATGAAGCTTTCAGGCTCACACAGAATTTCTTGGCTTGGTTGTCCTCTCAGCTGAGCTATCCTTAAGCTGTCTACCTTTGACAAAAGTCACAGAATCATAGAATGGTTTGGGTTGGAAAGGACCTTATAGATCATTTATAGATCATTCCCCTGCCATGTGGACACAGAGGCAACACCCCATACTTGTCTCCCCTACCTGTCCTTCCTAAAGAGCCTGTATCCATCCATTCCAACACTACAGTCATGGGAGACGTCACACCACATCTCCGTGATGCCAATAAGATCATAGGCCTGCAAGCATGCACAAATCTCTAACTCCTCTTGTTTATTCCCCATGCTATGCGCATTTGCATAGAGGCATTTAAACTGGGCCCCAGTGAAGCTGACTTAGTGGCTGGAGTGGCTGGAGTTCCTTTGTGCTGCTCTTCAGGTGCTCTCCTGCTGACCTGTGATCCTTCTCCACGCTCTGGGTACCTGCTGGCACTGGCATCAAACCGGTAGGAGTGGTGTTACGGTTTGGCTGCAGCCGGCAACAAAAGTGTCACGTGGCCAGCCCCTCCCCCCACTGGGGTGCGGAGGAGAATGGAAGGAAAGAGGCAGAAACTTGTGGGTCGGGATAAGGGCAGTTTAACAGAACAGCAAACAGAGGGAACAGGAACAACAACGATACAGAAAAGGGGAAAACACAAAACAAACCAGCAGAACACAGCCCGCAGAACACAGCCGCTCTCTCTCCCGGACCGAACTGCCGCTGTGCCCTCCCGAGCCGTGAGTGAGTTCCGGCCCCCCAGCTCCGCCCCACCGGAACCCAGCATGACAGCACATGGTATGGAATACCCTGCTCTGTTTGGCCAGGTGGGGTCAGCACCCCCACCCCCCCATCCCAGCTGTGCCCCTTCCTGGATTCTGGTGAAAATTAACCCTGTCCTGACCGAACCCAGGACAAGTGGGATGGACTGAGGTTCAACTGCCCTGGAATCTTTAGTTTAAAGCTCTCTTCACCAGCTTGGCAAGGCTATGACCAAAGATGCTCTTCCCTTTCTCTGTCAGAGGGACCCCATCAGCCACCAGTAGATCAGGTTTTTCAAACCAATTCTCATGTTCTAAATAACCAAACTTTCCTGGAATAAAAGTTTCTAAAAAGCATACGTCATCTGGTGATATTTCTGTATAATGCAATCATCTAAGAAAAATAGTATGAAATTCTGTTGCAACCCAAATCTCAGAAAAAACATGATGCTCCTGCATTGCCAGCTATATTCACAATCCAAAGAAACACTGATCAAATCTAATTGTCTTTTAGTGTGTGACATTTTTCTGTTAGTTTCAACATTTAAAACTACTTACTCTTCCCAATGATTCCAAGAAAACCTTGTTTTGTAATTTTTCCATTAAGAAATTATTGTACGAAACCACACTTTTAAATGGAAAGCATACAGTGACAAAAACTTTGGAATTTAAGTCACGAAGGTAAAATAAAATTCAAATTCATATTTGTCCTATGGTTATAACTGTAGTGTAATTTGGGTATTGGGGCGGGGTCTTTGTACACACGCAGTACACTAAGTCATTATTTCCCTGGTCCAGGAACTCCACAGATGATGTCTGCATAGAGACTGCATAGTTATAATGGACTGGCTTGATATATAAGGGACCCACTTGAGACAAGGTGATTGACTTACCTCCCAGCGCTCTTCAAGACAAAATATTTGTCTAATTGCTACAGGAACTCTCTGGCTGGGAATTCTGGAAAGGTCTAGAGATATCCCCCGGCAGCTTCTGCTGTGCATAAAACATTTTGTATGTTTAAATAAGCATATTAATATCCTGGGTGGAGACTTGGGCTGTCCCAGGGAAACCCAGGTGGTTCAGAATTGTAGAATTGACCAAATTGTACATAACTGCAAGTATAAAGTGCTACTGCAGATGCAGAAATCATAAAATATATTGTACGTAGGTAAGACATTTAGGACATATTTTGTATTTAGATTAAGACAACCAATATTGAGGAATTATAGGTGTTGTTGGAGTGGTTAGGTAGGACCATGGGCAGCTGGAGTACAAGAACCAAGCAGACAAGTAGTTCAGGGAGTCTATCCTGATTCAGCTGAAGATACTGCCTCAAGGACCCTTGCAACAGAGTTTTCTATTACTATCCGGACAGCAACAAAACATTCTTTCTGAGAGATTTGATCCCCTGTGTGAGCGTTGTCTTATGCAATGATCAAAAAAAATTTGAGGGATTTTTCACATTCTGTCTGTGTCTACGCAATAGTATAGAGTTTAATTAGGAAGAGGTGAACTTAAATTTCACTTCTGTCCTTTGAAAAAAATGATTGGAAAAAATATTGGGAGAAAACTGAATAATGGAAAAAGAAGGCTGAAAAGCAAACAACTCTACTTTGAAGCTTTTGATACTTTATTTTTTTTCTAGAAAGCAGACTTCATGATTAAACGCATTTTCTGATCAGAAGAAGCCTTCACAATTTATCTTTACTTTATTTTGAAAACTCCTTAATAATACAAATATAGTAAAGTTAAATCCATTTATAATAGCTGATTCTATGATAAATGTATGTTTTAGGAAATGTTACAGCAACTTGCTTCATATTCCCTTATTAATATACAGGTGACTTCAGTTAATCAGTCAAAACATTGCTACATGCAGTATTATAGTAGGGCAAGTGAAAAGAGAGAAGGGTCTGTCATTTCATTGACCTTCTCAGCTTCTGGATAAGCTTTCATCAACTTTCTCATTAGTAACATCTGACTGATTGACTAGGTTAACCCAAATAGAGAAGCAAAAGCCAAACAGATCTTTTGCATATTATATTAATGACATTCATAAACCACCATTTGGTGTTCCTATGGGAAGTATCATAACACAATCTGATTACTTCTGTAGATGTTAGCCGTTGCAAAGAAAACAGTCATGATTACCTCTAATATTTTAGGTATACACTTTATTTATATTTTTTTATGAGTGCAAATCATAACTGCCTAAGAAAAAAATAAGCCTCTGGATGATCTGTGAAGAAAAATAAATTAATTGATGAAGAAAGCAGGTCCAAACAATTTTCTATCTCATCTAAATATTTTGGTTAAAATACCCACGTTGCATAGATCTCCAGAGATCAAACAATGTGTCCTAGGTGGGTCAAAGGCAATAAAACCCAGTAATGAATTTTAAGATCGCAAGCTCATAAAACACAGGGCCAGAGGGAACTCCCTCTGGTTATACAATCATTGTATAACCAAATGCTAAAATACAGATTATAATTTTTTTTTAATATATTATTATTATAACTTTGGATATAATTTCACAGTCTTGAGACCAGAAGATTGAAAGACTCAGTTCTGCCCCTGTTTCCTTTTCCTCTGTAAGGGAACAAGCTGTAACAAAATCTGTCTTAGCATACTTCATTACCATTCATTTACTATTCAGTGGTGCTGCCCAGTGTGAGGAAAATGGAAGGAAACAAAAGAATCTTTTTTCTGCCCTAGCTCTTTCTTTCTCAAAAGAGAGTGTAAAGAGGTCACAGGTATCTCATTTCCTTTGAAATCCTCCTTTAGCTGTTATCAGTGCTGTTACTGGGAAATCAAAAGGAACGTACGGGTTTTCTTTCTCTGTAAAGTCAACATTTAGACCTGGATTAACTTCAGGATGCTTCCCAGTGCAACTTTAACAATATTCACCTTTTCTGTATTATGCTACCAGTTGAAGTCCTTCTGCTGACAGTTTTAGGTGAAAAAAATTATTTTGAGGTTAAATTACCCTTCAAATAAGTTCTGCTTATGGTCAGGAAAGTGATGTTTTACAGCATACCTAAAACCAAGCAGGAAGTGCTGGAACATAAACAAATGAATACATCATTTCAGATGAGGTTATTCAACAGTATGCAATCTAAAATGAAGCCTTACACTTAAAGGTATTTTAAGATACCCAGAAAGATATGTTGCCACATCCCAGAGGGCGCCACCAGGCCTGACTATGCCTGTCCAGTAATCCTAGGACCTCCCCATCCCCCATATCTATATATAAGTCTATGTATATATGTTTGGTATATTCCCTGTATAACCATGAAATGTAACTGCATTTGGAAGCTTAATAGTGATTGGAAATGAGTCATCTTTTCTCATTATGAACCTTGCAAAAACACATTATGGATCTCTCCCTTAAAAGAAAGTTATTTGCAAATGCTATCATTATTACATTCCGTCGGTGCATTGCACCACTAAACCATGTCCTGCCTCAGAAAGTCCCCTGCGTATACATAGATACAAATTTTGTGCTTGTTAAACTGTGCTGAATTGAACTGCAGTCCGTAATACAGCATGCTTTGGGGTCAGTTCTAACACGTTATTGTCCTCCATATGTATGCTGCCTTCCTACAGGAAAATGATGGGAAATGATGAGCAGATATCTCTCTATTTCCTGTCTATGACAGCATCTCATATTATGCTTTTGTCTTTTTTATTTTTTTATGAAGCTTGGAGTTTTGCTGAAATTTTTCTCTGCAAGGATATGGAAGAACAAGGTATATACATAGCAAGAAAGTGAAGTTGGAACTAAACTAGGCACACAAAAAAAGATATAAATTAATGGTCCACTAGTAAGGAGCAGATTAATGTTCTGAATGAGACATAAAGGTACTAATGGTTAATTGTTGTACATTCAGTAAGTGCCATATATTGTGCCACCTTTTCTCCAAACACAAATACATTTAAGGATGAGTAGGCAAACCACTGTTTTCTATGTTCTTCTACTGTTTAATACATGGTCCTCAAGCTTTGCTGAAACTGACATGGAAAACACTATTACATAAATACAAAGAAATCTGATTAAATCCCTGAGGAGATGATAGCATACATTTACTGTTATGTAACTTTGAACTGATTATATGGCAGCTGAACTTGTCATTTGTAAGTGTTGTACTAATGTTTGATAGCTACACTTTTACCAGTCTGTTGGTTTCTAATTAACAGAGGATATGTCTTCCTAAATTGAAATTAAATGCTTGCTGGAGACATTTATACCAAAGTTGTTTCAAATCTGAGAACTTGTACTTAGTGTTAAATATGTATATTGATATTTTACTGATTATAGCTATATTTTAATATGTCAATTTAAGGATCTAGACTTGAGAGGGTAAATTAGTAAAGTGGATTAGTGAAAAGGGATTTACATATTTCATTTGCTATTCAGTCTGACTTGATTTCCAATTAAGTTCTTTCTTTTCTGTATGTCCTTAAGCCTTAGAGGGATTTCTAGTAGTAGTGTCCAAATGTTGTACACTATCTTATTCAAACGTGGATTATCTTTGAAACTGCTGTCCTCATCTCAGTGAGCATTTTTATAGTTTAGCCTGTTGTCCTGGTTTTGTCTGTGTTCTGGTTTTGGTTAAAACAGAACCGATTCTCTTTTGTGAATCTTCCTTACAGCTAAGTTCTTCTAAGTAACTGCATTTTTCTGATGCTGGCTGCATATTTTACAGACACTGTTTGCTCCAAAGCTAAGAACACCTAATGTTTATAGTTATACTGAACTAATGGTAGAAAAGCAATGCAGAAAAAGGCCCCTGTTTATAATTATCACTACCGCAGTCAAGGTCACCAACCGGTCTCTTAGGTCCCGCAAGTGAGGAGTCGGAAGGGGTCGTACTTGCGGGGACGGGTGGACAGGACAGGTGACCCGATATTGACCAGCGAGGTATTCCATGCCATGCACGTCATACTCAGCTTAGAGCTGGGGGATCACAAGGGTCTTGCTCTCTTCATCCATGGCAGCCTTCTGAAGAGGACCCTGCTTGTTGTTCTGCCTGCATTCCTGATCCAGATTCTGGTCCGTGCATCCCTGAGTCCAGTTTCTGTCTGCTGTCGAGGCCAGACCGGGACTGCCTGGTGCTGCCAGTTTTGTATATTTTTGTATCATTTTCTCTTATTATTCATATTATTAGTATTACTAGTAAAAATTTTTATATTCCATTTGTAAGTCTCTCTCCCTTTTCCTCCTTTTCCCTTCCTCTGGTGGAAGGGCGGGGGGGTAACAGAGACTGTCTGCCACTCAGTTTATTGCCGCCATGCTTTAAATGGTGACAGGCTGGGACAGAGATATTTTTCTTCCCAGTAGCTGCTGTGTTTTGGACTGAGTATGAGAAGAAAGTTGATAAGACTGATGTTTTCAGCTGTTGCTATGAAATGAAGGACTTTTTCAGTCTCCTATATTCAGCTATTGAGCAGATGTGCAGGAGCTGGGAGGGAGCATAGCCAGACAGATAGCCCAAGCTGGCCAAGGAAAATAATCCATACCACAGACGTCATGCTCAGTTTACAAATGGGAGTTGGCCAGGGGTAGGAATCTGCTCTTCTCTTTTCTGTGAGTTTGAATCCTCTCTGGTCTGGGACTTCAAACTTTTCTGGGAGTTGGGTCTTGTCCGGGAGTTATGTGAAATTTGTGAGTTTGGCAAAATCTGTGAAATTCGTGAGCTCTGGGAAACCCATAGGTTCCACAATCACTGCTCGGGGACTGGCTGTGAATTGGTCATCAGGTGGTGAGAAAATTGTATTACATATAGTCTGGTTTGCATATTCAATTATTAGTAGTATGAGTAGTCTTAGTATTTGCTTTGTGGTTTCGTTAAACTGCCTTTATCTCAACCCCCGAGTTTTCTCTTTTGTCCATTTCTCCTCCCCATCCCACTGGGGGGAAGGGGAGTGGCGAGCAAGCGGCTGTCTAGTGCTTAGTTGCCAGCTGCCAGGTTAAACCACAACACCTATGCTTCCAAACAGGTGTTCTCTGCAAAGCAAAGCCTAAAATAATATGTGCAATGCTGTGCTTCTGATGTGTAATTAGTAACCATGGTATAGAATTTAGCATTTCCTACCATGGCGCTGTCAAAAGAAGATTAGGAAAACTGTGAAAATTACTAAGAATTTCATTACATTTTCAAAATTGAGGGCCTACATTGTATTCATAAAATGCATCTGATTAGATAATTGCTCTTTGCTAGTTTTTACACCACTGTCAGACACAAGGGACATCTGCAGTAGGTAATAGTGTATTTATGCATCTTTGGATTCTACATCAACTGAAGTTTTGAAAACATGATCACATAAACAAATTATCCCTCTCAAGGATGAATGAGTATAATTTGTATCAACACACACTTAACTCCATATACTTTTTTCCTGTGTAAGTGGAGCAGGTGAATGTTTTTCTTGTATTTGCCATGACAGTGTTCTGTTTTACAGAAGTAAACCTCATCCCAGCCAAAAACTGAAGCAATAAAGGTTTGTTCAAATTCCAGTATAAATAATATTTGATTTTATTAATTCTGAATAAAATGTTTATCTGGTACCTTCACTCGAAAAATAATTAAAAAAAAAAGTGGGGTTATATGTCTTTCTTAGAAGAGCAGAAAATAGGGAATTGTGAGAAACAGAAAGTTACAGAAAGTCATTTGCCAGGTTACTTACAGTCCACGTGGCAAGTATTTTATTGCAATTCAAATTTTAGATTGGGTGGAATAATTGCTCTACACCTAACTTTTCAAATTTCTGTAAGCCATACTAAAAGTAGTCCTCTTAGCAGACTGATCTAAGGATAACTTCTGATAAGCCAGACTGAGAGCTTTTTGGTATTTTGAAAGAGTTGAGGAAGTTTTTCAACTGACAAGGCAGTTGTTGTGATTTCTGCATGTTGGATGTGTCACCTTGCCAGCGTGAGAGCTTTTCCACAGTTGCCTCTTGTGGACTGCTGCTCCCAGCACAGTCTATATGGCCAGAAACCCTGGGGGAAAGGAAAGCACTTTCAAACTTCCTTGAGCATACGGGAAGTGGATCTGCCAAATCAAAGCATACATTTGTATGCATGTTCTATAAGATACGGTTGATACTTCTACACAAGAAAAGCATGCTTTGTCTTCAGAAAGCAGTTCCACTTGTGGGCACCAAACTATACCAGTATGAAGGCAATGTGGGATCACCCCAACCCAATGCTGCTGTGCACAGTCACCAGATACAAAACCCCTTTGCCATCAGTTTGTTCTGATTTGTATCATTGAACAGCAAAGGTTTACATTCAGGAAGTCTCTGCTTTGTAAAAAAAGATTGTCTGTTTTCAAGAAACACTTTCATACAGCTGTCCAGTAAGGTTTATCACAGTGACAGTATCCTACAGATTGACTAGCAGAGCAGTGCTACAGCTATGGGTAGAACGATTCAACAGTGGTTTAAAACAGATCAGAATGGCACTACAGTCACCTCTGTACTGACTGTTACTCTCTCAGCTAGGACAACAGGGACTAGGATGATGAAGGACTATGATGTGCAATACACAGCCTTCAGCCAATGTCATCCAGAGAGCCTGGCACTAAGCTGATTATGAATCAGTCCTACTAAATGTGAGGCTGACTCCATGCAATCCTCCTTTGTAACTTTTTCTTCATACTCTACATGGTTCACAGAGGCCTAATGGTCTCTATATGCCAAACACCTCTTTGTCCACAGCTCTGAGACAGCTGTAGAGTGGTAGGTAGGGTGGCCAAGCAGCTCCAGCCTGACAAAGCTGAAGCAGAATAAAAACAAATAAGCTCAGAAAAGCATGAGTTTACTCTCTGTGTGAATGCAGTCTGCATCCTTGCATTATTTTTCTTGGTGTTCTGAGGTGAACATGTTGAAATAGCTCAAGTCAGTCAGTGGTCTGTGAGCTCTGGACACAGTAGGGTAACGATGCAGCTTAGAGAAGTGCATAGACCGCTTCTAGTCTAATGAAGAAAGTTCATGCTTTCTGAACACTTGTATTAATTTTCACATAACACAAGTAAATAGTAGCATTTATACGTGAGATAAAGGAAAAGACTGAAAATTAGTAAATGTCAGAATTAGGCAGAACTTCTAAGTTCTGCTTGTATAAAACTGTTAGGAAAACAAAAAATTAAAGACAGAATCTTACGTGCTTGCTAAATTGTAGCTAAATAAAGGAAAAGAAAAGACTGAAAATTAGTAAATGTCAGAATTAGGCAGAACTTCTAAGTTCTGCTTGTATAAAACTGTTAGGAAAACAAAAAAATAAAGACAGAATCTTACGTGCTTGCTAAATTGTCCACTGTTTGTGCTAAATGAGGAACAATTTATGTGACAAATATACCACAGTAGGCAAAAAATGGACAAGTATTGCTCCTTTGGTCAAAGCGTCATATCATCAATTCTCTTATGACCGAGTGTTAATTTGGAGATTTAAGTAACAAAAACTCTGGAATGTGATTTTACAGATGAAGAAATGAGCTTTTCTATGCTTACTTAACTGATCATTATTTTTTTTCAAAGCTGATTCAATGATTAGGGTTTTCTCCCATGGGGTGAGATCATCACTCCATAAACCACACTTGACCTTCTCAAGCTTTTCCCACTTCATAACACCTTAGGACCAAATTCTGTAATTCCTAATCGCCAAAAAAGCATGGAGGTAAATAAAATAAGGGCTATAATTCTTTTTAAAAGGCAAAAATAGCCAGCTTAAAATGAGATTACAAATTCATTTACGTGCCTTATAAGAAGGAGTCATATTGGCATATGTATAAGGGGCCTTTAATTATCCTTAATTTCTATGGAGTTTGATAGGAACCAGTATTCCTGAAAAATCCATCTGGAAGAGAGAGCCAGTTCTGAAATTTAATTTAAATTAACATTAATGAACTACATCACACATATGATAGTTATTTCAAGTTCTAACATTTACCAATGTGATAACAGCAAGTATTAAATTCCACCACTGATGTGTACACTTTTTATTTATCAGAAAAGAAACTTTTTTTATTATTACAAGAACTACTTCCAATGTTCTGTTACTTTGTCATAAAATTTAACCAGCCAAGGTCAATGAGACTCCTGGCGTTAAGACGAAATTTTGTGTATGTTCATGCAAAGTCAAATAAGGAAAAAGGATCATATATGGTAACATTAAAAGGTGATCAAGAAAAATACAACTTTTCTCTCACAGTTCTCAGTATTTCTAGTTCCATACTTCTGCTCTGAAATTTGAAATTCGGTGGAAAGCTAGGCAGGGGAAGAAAAAGCTGACATGGCAATGCATAAGGGGAGGGGGGAGAATAAAAATTCCATTACTGTAACTTCTGGTGTTTAATAATGAAAATGGCTGTGTCTACAAATGACCTTCTCATGGCATAGAAGTGTTTCAGCAGATTTTATTTAAAATGTAATTTTTTTTGCTCTGGGTACATAACTAAATCATATGTTAATAACTTTATCTGTGCTTCTGAAACTATTTAAAAAAGAATGATAAATAAAGTATAATGCATAAAGTTCCAGTGTAGCATAAAAGAGAAATCTTTTACTGGGAAGACATAGACACAAACATTTCACTGCTGCAGTTCCCTCATTAACACACCTGAAAAATGTTGTCTTGATCAAATGAATGTACCCCACAAAATAAATTTTCTGTGATGGTAAGATGTGCCAGTATCTGTTCACACACTCCGCTTCTACCTTAAGTAAAATGCATCCCTTCAGTACCTTTCAGTATTTGAAATTCTACTCCATCTAAATCAACGCTGTTCTTTCCGAATTTACTAGTTGCATCAAAAAATCTCTTTTACCCCCACACATTTAACGTTTCTTATGAAACTTTGATGCTGGAATATAAATTTTCTTGTACACCAGATAAAACCAAAATCATATAATCATACCTCTTTAGTCACAAATGTCAGTTCAAACTATACAGTATATGCTATTAATAAAGTCTTTTTTTTAAAGAAAACACAATTAAAAAAAATGTATTATTAGTCTTTGGAGTGAGAAATCTTTGTGCATTTTCAGTTACCAAAAATGTACTGTTTGTCATATGGGTAACTTCTACAAGAGTCATTATATACGTTAAATATATATAATTAATTACATCAGATTTTCAGTTTTACAGAGCACTCTTAAGATACTTCCAGTCTTTGCCTCTAAGACTGTATACGTATCGCAGCAGTGTAACTCAGAGCTCAGAATGGCCATACATACATACCTTTACCTTTAACCTCTCAAGGGTGTGAAGAACAGACTTAAGTAGTGACCAAATCACCTTCAGTTTAATTTTATAAGTCATTTTCTGAAATAATCTTCTGTATCACGACTGTTTAGTCCAACACTGTAGCACCAAAGAATCTGTTATTAGGAATGCCCGCTAAAATCTGGCCTTTACATCTTAGCGAAAAAATGCCCAGTGTGCTGTGTTTCACTTTAAGCTATCAATCATCTCTAATAAAACTATTTCCACTTCGCGCCATAGGTGTCATAGACAGCTCATTGTAGAACAGTTTCTCTTGTTTAACAAGTCGATTAATGAAAGAAGTCTTTTACTTTTTTTTCTCCTTTCATTATGTTTTTCCTTGCCCTCTCATGATAGACATTGAACTGAATTCTGTCATTCCCACCAGGAGCCCACTGCACAAGTTTTATTCAGACAAGTCATTGGAAGTCCACCTACGCAATCACTTTCTTGTCAGAACACTGCTGAACCTCACATATTCTCTTCTTCTCTCTTTTTCTTCCCACATTCACCTTCATAATGACTGTTTAATTTCCAGTGAACAGACAAAATATTTTTAACAATTCCAATCTTTATTAGTATCTTCAGTTTACAACTATATGGTATTTTGAGTTGTTTACAGTCAGAAAAGTAGGGGACTAAGATCTCTGAATAAATAAAATATAGTGATCTCACTTTTTGACGAGTTCACACAAAGAAATTTTTTTCTCAAGGGCCAGGGATACATACATAGATATGTGTATATATAATAAAATCTCTGGGCTTACCAGTAAGCTACTGTATTGGTATGCATGTTTTACATCTATTAGGACACACTAAAACACAGTAAAAAAAGAGGAACTTCAGCCAAAATTAACACAGTAATGTTGGATTTCTGGAGATTCCTGGTTTCAGGAAACTATATTAATGTCTTCCTTCCTGCTCCAAACTAAACAACACCAGGTTATTTGTTCTCTCTTTTTAGGGCTCTGATCTTTCTAGCTGGCTGAACAGAAAAAAAGCTCAGGCATATCCAATGCTTCCTAGAGCAGAGGATTATGTATCCTAGGGAAGTGTCTTCCTTTTTCTGCAAGAATATCATATTGATACAGGATCTAGATTGCCATCCATTACAGCCCCTCTACCCTTTTCTAAAGAACACATTCCTAGCATGCTGCTGCCTTTCCTCACATCATTCACGGATGGCATAACTCTTCAGTAGCTGTCTAGGCAACCTGGGGCAGGAGACACTGATGCTACAGAGGTACCTTGCCTTTTCAGTACAAAAATTCACTATGTTAATCTTATCTGACTAGGTGCATTCATGTTAGGAAAATACTTCATCTTCCACTACCAGAGCATGACAGCTATCCATTGTGGTTGAAGTATAGACAGTAATGATGTTTGATTATATATTTTAAATTCAAAATGTCAAGATATCTTACTCAAAGCAAGAGTCAACAACAAAAAGAATAAAATTCCCAGGTCTTATGTAGGCCATCAATAGCACCTGTAATAACTATGACTCTTCAAGAACATCGTAACTGCAGTAAGATCCTTTGATCATATTCACTGTTTTCTTCACAGAGAGAAATAGAACTAAAATAAGAAAGAAGTGGAAATATTAAAAAATATTTCTGGGCAACATGAAGAAATATTGAAAAATTAATAGCTTTGGTGATTAGCAGCTGGTTTGTAAAACTAGGCAACAAAGTTCTCTACATGCTTTTGCTATGGACTGGTTAAATACTAAATATTATTATCAAAATACATTGTTCTCAATCACCCGTTTGTGAGTTCCAGTATGATATAATATATCTGATACTAATTATAAGCATAACAACACAGCTTCTGCGAACAGGATCAGAATCACTTTTGTAATATCTAGAATGACACGGCAAATAGCAGTAAGTCAGTAAATTTTAAATAAAGACAAAAATAATTTCAGAAGCAAACATAAAGACACAAAGAAAAAGTCTGGAATTTAAGAAACATTTTTTGGAAAAATTGTTGTAACCACATCACTCACCATTAGAAATCTGTCATTTGCAGGTCTTTCAACTTCAAAAATCTTTTTTCAGTCATTGCTGCAAGTAAGTGCAAAGTTAGTGTATCTGACCATATGCTGCAGGCTCATAATTGCCGGCAAAAACAAGCGTCTGTCAGGTTCTATTTCCAGAAAACCTACTTCTGACTGAGCAAGTAATTGTCTGCAAACATTATATTTTAATCACTCCAAGGCAAATTTCTCAGGAATGCCTTCTCTTAGTCTCAGGAGATCCTGGTGACAGCTCACATGTTCAACTGTCATGATTTGGAAGTGGCCCGCAGTGTTAGCCATTGCTCTCAATCAGCTCTGCAAATGAAAAACACTTGGTATATGAGGTCATTCCAGTCCTGCATCTGAACACTAATCAGTCTGGCCCATGAACTCTGAAGATGGCTATGAAACACTATAAAAATAAATAAATGTTCTAGCCTGTGAAGGCAGAAACTAACCTTTATTTCAGGACCACGAAAGTCTTTTATGTTGCTGATGGGAAGGTATTGTGTGAAGTGAAGCTTTGAAGCAACACAGTAACAATACTATGCAGAATTAACAAAACACAGCTAAAATCACTGTTCTTCCACTGCCCACATACAGAAAATAGGGACGGTTCACTTGTTCAATCAATATATACCCTGGTTATTTTCAAACTCTGAAAGCATTGTTTTAGCTCAAAAAATGACATTGCGTACGAAAGTGCACAGTGGATTAGCTAATGAATAAATCAGCACTAAGATAAAACACATAAAATGACAGACAAAATGGCATTTCCAACTCCATGCTGTACCCAGGAATTAAGAATTTAAATTACTATACATTTTTAAAGTGCAGACTTGTCAAGAGGAAAACAATACATGTAAAATGGTGCAAGGTGACAGTCTAAAGAAAAACAAACCTGTGTAAAAATAGATATAATTTTAATTTCTCTATATTAACAAAATTTTCACAGTAATAAACATCTAAAACTTAAATAGGAATTTTTGATGGTTACTTACGAACATCTAGTTATTTAAGTATGTATATCATTATGACAAAGAGGCAGAAAGACTGGAGACCATCAGCAATATCCACAGTTGTCCAGACACAAAACAAACAGTGTGTTCCCTTTGTAGCGGTGCCAGGTAGCTGGAAGAGACCCTGAATAGATAATTTCAGCAGAGGACTTAGAACTGCTCTGTGTGAAGTTACTGTTCATCATTTAGAGATGTCGAAACAACATTTTCACATCTAAAAATTGGAAAAAATTAATGCCTTGTTTCCACGCAAGAAACAAAGATGACATAAAATTAACCTGTTTTCATGACAAAGAGTAAAACAATTACATAAATGCAAATTAAGATTAAAATGACTATAAGTACAAAAATGTGATACTACAAATAGTCAATCACTGTTACATTTTGAAGTTGTAATGTGATTGTGTCTGCATTACTGTCTTTATATTGTATAATATATTAAAACTCATATTAAAGCATCAGTATTTTTTTTCCTTTTAAAACTTGTCTCATCTGAATCTCTCTACCCTTGTCTAAGAACAGCTCCAGATTTTTGTACTATAGCTTCACATCAGTGCATTTTTGGTTTGATAGATACTTCCGGTATAGCTATTAGATTTGACAACAATATTTATTTGACATTATTTACCCATCCTTATATATAATTACAGCAACTCAAATATATTACAGAATGACATGACTGGCTATTCTACTTCAGTCGAATTGCTATGGGACAAATCCTTTCTTTAACTATGCAGCCAGAGCTTTTTACATCACCAGAAGATATGTATTCATACCCAAGGCAAAAGTTTCCTATTCTTTTTAAAGTAATATGAAGATTTTTCATCACGTCTTCCAAAATTTTACATGAATACAGTCATATTTTAAATACTAAAGTAAACTAAAATTCCTGTAAAGATCTTTCTTTTTCATACATAACAACTAAAATGTAAAATGGCTCTCACCTGTGGAAATTTAAATAACAGATTTTGTTAACATGCAATTTCCGGAGTATAGCTCATGTATTTGTCCAATACTCTTTAAAAAAGCTGGAATCTAGGTGTGCTAGGTTGGAACAGAATAGTTAACAAATTTGTAATACAACTGCGCAAGGAAAAGCAGAAAGGTTAGAACTGCATTTTTCACTTTTTTTTTCATTCTGGTTTTTTTGTGTTTGGGGTTTTGGGGTTCTTTGGTTTAGTTTTTTTTTTTCATAATGGTAACTGCAAAGCTGAAAACAGGCCTGTATTATCTAAGCAGATGTCTCTGTAATGGTCGACTCTTTTTCTTAACTTTTTTATGTCTTTAGGGGCAGGAAGAGTTTCAGTTTATATTTCTGGAATACTTAGTGTTTGACTCAGCCCTTTCTGAAACACAAATGAATGGTATAGCTTACATTAGTGAAAATTTGGTAGAATATTTTTTTTAATTGATTTTTCATTCCTACCTCTCTTCTTGAAATCTCTGGTATTTGAGTTAATCTTATTTAACTCTTTCTACTCATTTTTACTTCAAAAATATCAGGAATGTCTTGTTAGCTTTTAACTAGCTTATACAAAGCACTTTAGCTGAGACTCAATCAAATGAATCATCTAGTCTCCTACTTTCTTAAAAAGAGAAAGAAATATGAACTTCAAAATCAAAATCTTTCTCTAAGAGTTAACTCGGTAGGTGCTATCGGAAAACAAGTAAAACTTTTCCCAGAAATTTAAATTTCAGATACCCTTTTCCAAAGGATGATTCGGAAGAAAGAATTATCTCATTTCACAATCGATTGTAACAGTAAAGGGTCAACCTTTGTGCTCTTTTCTGTGCCTTTTTAAGCTCTAGTATCTGTCTTTTAAGAAAAGGGAAACAAATGGCATAAAATTTTCAAGATGAAGCCCTGCTGAGTATTTATACTGGTAGGGTTTCTGTTTCATTACCTATTGCTTTCTGAATCACTGTAACTTATTTTTACTTTTATAACCTTTCTTGAGCCAGTGCTTATATGAAACTATACATAGTAACACTAAGATTTCTTTGCAGAGGAAAAACAGCAAGATCACAATTGCATGCATAAAGGTAGAATTGGAGGGGAAGAGATTTCCCCTACCTGTATTATTTTATCTTTATATATGTTGACTTTTATATTCCACACTACCACCCAGTCCTGTAGTTGTAGAATACTTCTGCAATCCTTTGCAGCCAGCTTTACTGAATATGAATACGAATGCTACACTGAATAGTTTAGTATCATCAATAAATTGTGTCACATAGCTGTTTACATTTTTTTCCAGATAATTTATGAATAAGTACGAATTCTCTTGTAAATATAGGTTGATGGTGTATAGCTCAGGAAACGTCTGCTAAATTTGTTAAACTATGTCACTCAGAGCAAGAAAAAAATGGGCTTTAATCCATTCTACTAGTCCAGAGTGAGGTGTCTCTTAACTTTATACTGTATTTTTTTATGGTATGTGTGATCACAGACATTTTTGAAAAATCCTCCATTTATGAATAAAGAATATATATAATCTGGATTACTGAAATTGTTTTTGGTCTTAATAGTGTCTGATATTCTGCAGACTACTTATAAAATAAATATCTTGACTTGTAAAGAAATAAGAAAATGTATAAAGTTTTGTTTTAAACAATTCTCTAGAACATAAAAGTCAGAAGAGAAGGAATGAAAAGAGAATTCTATGCTCATTAGACTTCTAGGGGACATTATGAAATGAGAAAGAAGGAAATCTTCCTTTTCCTGCCTTTCATAGAGTCATACTCTCATGGAATAATTTAGGTTGGAAAAGACCTTTAAGCTCATCAAGTCCAACCATAAACCTGACACTAAACCATGTCCAAGTCCACCACTAACCATGTCCCTAAGCACCACATCTATATGCCTTTTAAATAGGTCCAGGGTATTTATTCGCTGCTTTATGTATGTCTACAGAAACCTGCTTAAAAACTATGATTTCTGGCTGCTGGACCTTATTGTTTTTAATCTCATCCATATTTCTTTTTTTTTTTTTTTTTAATATTGAACATCACAGAGCATTTCAACGTAGCAAATTGAATAAAACACCCATGTCTTCTCTTTTTGCAGACTGATCATCTCAAGTAAAGAAAGCACAAATATTTCAAGTCTTCAACAGGCAATATGTGCTAGTTGCTTTTTGTTTCTCCTGTTTTCCTGTTGATAAAGAAAAGCAAATTGTAGCCCATGGAATAAAGGAATGATCTATAAACAAGACTTTTTTCTGGTTGCCAGGATGACTCCTCAAAAAATGAGTGACAGTAATAGTAGGTATTCAGATCTCTGGATGGGTAAGCAACAGGCCGCTTCAGTGCACGTGTGACTAAAGGACTTCATAAGTCCTGTAACTTTACACCACTCTGTTGTTTTACTGAGAACTCCATTCAGCTGCTGGCATAAATTAGTGCATCTCTCAACGAAAGTAATTGAAGCTATTTTTGCTGACCACAATGTTGAATTTGGTTTGAAGGTCTAAAAGCTCAACTGTTTACTTAATAGCTCCTTAGCCACTTAGTCAAAATAAGCCGCTTGGACAAAAACGTACTGTATTAGCTGGTCATCCAGCTCTGTGGCTGAAATGGGTTAGAGAACAGCTCAGCTGGTAGGCTAGACTGCATGGGTATCTCCAGTGAGAAGATCATTAAGTGCATTATAACTTCTTCGGCTTTAAACGACCCTCTGCCCATGAACAGGGCTTCTGAACACTTACAGACTCTATAGACTGTAATAGATCAGCATATAGAAATATTCAATCACAAAATCATAGAATCATAGATTCATAGCGTGGTTTGGGCTGGAAGGGAGCTTATAGATCATCTAGTTCCAACCCCTCCTGCCATGGGCAGGGACACCTTCCACTAGACCACGTTGCTCAAAACCTCATCCAACCTGGCTTTGAACACTTCCAGGGAGGGGGTGTCCACAACTTCTCTGCCTCACCCCCCTCATAGTAAAGAACTTCTTCCTTATATCTCATCTAAATTAACCCTCTTTTAGTTTAAAGCCATGACCCCGTGTCCTGTTACTGCATGCCCTTGTACAAAGTCCCTTTCCAGCTTTCTTGTAGACCCCCTTCAGGTACTAGAAGGCTCCTAGAAGGTCTCCCGGGAGCCTTCCCTGCTCCAAGTCGAACAGCCCCAACTGTCGTAGCCTTTTCTCATAGGACAGGTATTCCAGCTCTCTGATCAGTATTGTGGCCCTCCTCTGGACCCACTCCAACAGCTCCATGTCTTTCCTGTGCTGAGGGCTCCAGAGCTGGATGCCTGACTCCAGGTGAGGTGACACCAGAGCAGAGTAGAGGGGCAGAATCACCTCTCTTGACCTGCTGGTCATGCTTCTTTTGATGCAGCCCAGGATACAGTTGGCCTTCTTGGCTGTGAGCACACACTGCCAGGTCACGTTGAGCTTCTCATCAGCCAGCACCCCCAAGTTCTTCTCCTCGTGGCTGCTCCCAATCTATTCTCCGCCCAGCCTGTACTTGTGCTTGGGAATTCCCTGACCCATGTGCAGGATCTTGCATTTGGCCTTCTTGAACTTCATGAGGGTCGCACATGCCTACTTCTCAAGCCTGTCAGCATCCCTCTGGACAGCATCCCCTCCCTTCAACATGTCAACTGCACTACATGGCTTGAAGTCATCGGCAAACTTGCTGAGAGTGCACTCAATCCCACTGTCCATGTCACCTACAAAGATGTTAAATCTACATGCATTTCTTTTTCCTGTGGCATTTGTAAGACACTTTTCACCTTTTCTTTGCTATTTTTTGGCTGTTACTCACTAGAATCTCAGTTGAAATTGGTTAAGGTATTTTCTTTCAAAAAATCAGCAGGACTTACTGAAATTAGTGTTCCAGTTCAACTTTGGCCAAAGAGAACAAACATCTGGCCTAGCGATGTCCTTCATTGTTAGAAGCAGTAAAAATCATTTACTGTAAAAGTTTTTCCATCAGAAAAAAAAAAATTATCTTCATTTTTATGTTGAAAACAGATTTCCAATAATACCATGATTTTTCAAAATTATGTTTTGAAATTGATATACACTTGAAAAGATCACTTTCCTACCTCCCAAAACACTTTTTGTGTCAGCACCGGAAAGGTATTTCCTACTTATAGGCATGCTACTATATACTGATAAGTGTCATTATTGACACATGTAAACATTTGGAGGAATTTAAAATTTTTGAATATAAAAATATTGGAAGAAGTTAAATATAAAGGAATTTAATTTTCCTAATAAAAATTATAGATAATGGAGCTCCAATAGGCCTGCTTATGATCATAGAATCGTAGATTAATAGACTGGTTTGGGTTGGAAGGGAGCTTATATATCATCCAGTTCCAACCTCCCTGCCATGGGCAGGGGAACGTTCCACTAGACCAGGTTGCTTAAAGCCCCATCCAACCTGGCTCTGAACACTGCCAGGGAGGGGCATCCACAGCTTCTCTGGGCAACCTGTTCCAGTGCCTCACCAACCTCATAGTAAAGAATTTCTTCCTTGTATCTGGTCTAAATCTACTCTTGTTCAGTTTAAAGCCATTACCCCTTGTCCTATCACTACATGCCCTTACAAAAAGTCCGTCTGTGCCTTTCTTGTAGGCCTCCTTCGGGTGTTGGATCTGTCTATGCATATCTACTGGATGATCTGTGTAAGCTCCCCACTTTATTGAGCTAGTCAACAGATATTTTTTAAGTCTTGTTTTTGTTCATAAGATTGCTTCCTCCGGCTATATATGAGAGTAAGATTTGCCATCTTTTTAACCACCCAGAAGTATGTAGCATCACTTTCTGAAGTCTTTGTCCTATAGAAGCATCTTTGTTATGGCACAAGGGAACAGCAGCATGCCATGGATGGGCAACAATGGGAACAATGGGTGACAGTTACAAGGGAGCTCCCCCACCTACTTCCCTAGGCTGCCTTTTTATTTCCTAGCTGTGACAGTACTACTACTGTGGGGCCTGACATCTATCCAACCATAGAAGCTGCCCTTGCAGAGTTCCAGTGATTCCTGGTGGATAAGACAAGATTCAGTGTGTACAAAGTGCAGGTGGCCTGAAGCACTCATGCAGGCCAGATTCAACTTGCAGCTTGTAAGAACAACAGCTTGCTGGATAGAGTTCTTTGCCAACGGATTTAGCAGATATAAATGCTTCCTGAAACTGAAGAGACTGGCCATATTTCCTCACATCATTTCTGTTGTTAATCTTAAGAAAATGTCAAGAAGACTGTGGATCTTGGAAGACTTTTTTGTTTGAAAGATTCATATGTACAAGGGAATTCTGTTGGCAAAGCTCTGAGATGGTACTAGGAATATCTGCCTGAGAAGATGAACTATGATTTTCTTACATTCTTCTGCTTGTATTATTTGCAAGCCATATCAATGGTTAAATTTATTGAACTGTATATTCTTACTGAAACAGGATTTTTATTTCCCAAGTGCCGAAAGATGACTTAAAACAAAAGAAAAATTCTTGTATTAAGAGATATCTTTAGAGTCTAGTATTTTATTTGGAAGCTTCCATCCTAAAAATAATAATAAATAGAGTCTTCAGACATCTCAACTCTCATGAGCAAAAAAGTTCAGCAAGTCTGACAGGCTTTTAGATATTATTAGTGACATTCACAGACTGAAGAGAAGGTTCTTCTTTCAACAAACCATTAACACCCTGTTTTGTGTACATGAATCTTCTGTAGTGTTTTAGTTTCTCTCTCCTCTTGTGAGCAACTGCAGGAAACAAAATGCTAGGATTCATCATACAATCAATATTCAGTACATTAAAACTTCAACATATCTCAATGTAGATGCCGAACATTTAATCTCTGTCACTAGTACACTGTGCTTCTTGAGTACACAGAAGAGAATTCAATAAATATTTTATGGATCTCTTTAAAGGCTTATCTCTTTCACTTTTGCTGTCTTGTGTTTTATGACCCCACCCTTCCTTTTATCAAAGGGCACAATAGTCATACGGACAGTGACTATCATATTTTTTGAGGATTTTTTTCGACGTTCTGTAATTTGACACGAACCCCTTAATGAGATTCCTTCTTTTTTTGATGTTTTTCCTGAAAATAACAATCAGATGTTTTCAATTGAAAGCTCTCTGCTTTTCGAATTTATTTTTTCCTGTCCTTAATTGCCATTAACATGTCTCTGAACTATCTCTCTAATAGTTTTATTATTCAACACTTCCTTTTTCACATCTTTTTTAAAGCAGCAGTAGTGACTGTGGTGGGAATTAACATACCACTTTAAGAATTATTCTATTAAATTCCTCATTAAATTCTTGTCTTATTTGAACAACTCTAGGAGAGACTGAATAAACTGAATTTGTCTGCAGGTTCTACTAGGGTTTTCCCTTTATTTTTCACAACAATTATCTTCCCACACTTTGCTCTGAGCTAGATGAAACAGATGAATAAAGGACTTAGCTCTCCCTCCTCAACCTTCATGAACTTAGAAATCATTTGCCTCATGAAAACCAAACTTCTCTGAGTACTAATGAGCATATGATTAAGCATTTATTGCTGCATTGCACGGATTTTGCATTTTTCTTTTAAACAACTTACACTACAGTTAGTAAACTTGCATCTGAAGAAAATAGGGGTGAGTCAAGTGAAGTGGGGCTTTAGTACTGTTTTGAAAATGTATCATTCATTATTGTTCCTATCATTCATTTCTTGATTGCCAGTAGAAAGTGTCTGTTTCACTATGTTGAAAGTATTAAATTATTTAAAGAAGTCAAAACAAAAGAACCACATGCAAACACTTAACCACTTAAGAACCAAACATTCAGCTACAGACTTAAATAGTACATTACTGCAATGACTGAGGCAAATTTTTGCATTTATGGTTTATTTCCTGTTTCTACCTTACTTCTCCTCAGCTTTAGTTGCAGAAAGCTAGAAAACTCTGCCCTGTCCCCTTCAGCCAATCTCTCTTGATTCAATAGTTTATCTAGTAAGATCCTGGATTCTGATTAAGTTTCTGTGTATTTCCCTATCATTTGTACCTTTTTTTTTTTTAAAGTTAGTTTGTTTGCACCTACAGGTCTCTAATATCCCAGAGTAAAATAAAAGTCACAATGAACAGCTCCATCCAGTGGTTCTCGTTGTGACTGTGTTTTCCATGTTGCTCATTTTGAGCAAACAATTCAGACAAATTCTTTGGAAAATGTGCATGAAGTAGATGCACATCAGTATGAAATACCAATAGTTTAATTTTTCTCCCATATCTGCATTATCTTTTTTTTTCTACAAGGCTAATTTTCCCTTCACAATTAGGACGAGCAACTGCAAACTACTTGCAGAAAAACATATGAGGATATTTTATTTTAAGCTGCATGGTATGAAAAATACTATACATAGCCATTGAAGAGGTACTTCACAATATTTATTTGTGTCTGAGTCTAAAGGATATTTTTAATGTAAAGAAAAGCAGTGCATACTTTGTTATAAAAGATTAGGCAATATTTTTATTGCCATAGTCAATAACGTGTGCCTGTGCAACATTTTGCAGCTATTATATTCTTCATATCTTTCTGTAGCAATGTTTCCAGTACAATTCAGAAAAAGCTTCAAAGTATCTTGGAAGTGTTAGAAAGGGAGATAGCTGGCATTGCTTAGAGACTAATCTGAAATTACCAGATTTACTCTCTGTCCTCAAGTTCCATAGCTACAGGTATGGACACATATGCATTTATTTCTTATTTTTAACAAAAAGCACTTCAATATCACTGTTCTGATAATCACTCTTGTACTGTCACAAAATGGCATTTCTTTAATGATAAAACAGGCATAGCTATCATTACGATTAGCGTTAAATATGATCTTAATAAAAACAAATCTGATTACTCAAAATTATTTTTGACCAAAATTTTCTCTGCAGGATAGCAAGTAAAATTAAAGAAGCAAGTCCAAAACTGTATCTTTACAAATAACTTCCTCTAAGTAACCAAAGAAATTTGGTAAAAAAAAAAGTAATTTGTTATTTTATTTCCATATATTTAGTGTTCTGTTAATACTGAAAATAACATTGATTCACTCAGTGTAAGATACTGAAGTCAGCTGCACAGAAATAAAATTTAAAGCCTAACAGGACTGTACCATCAGAACTGATAATGATGCGATACACTGTTATTCCAATATAAAGACTGGGTTGAAATACAACAAAATCAGAAAAACCGGTAGGTAGTCCAGCTACGGGTGATAAATCCTCTAAAGAACAGTGCATCACAACATTGAAGGTGGATGAGGTAGTCTGGGATCTGATATATGCTTGCTTAATATTTATTTTTGTTGTAATCATTTGCCAGTTTGAGAAGTTTCCTTGCCACAATTTATTTCCATTTATGCACCACACTATGTGTAGTGCCGAAACTACTGTTGTGCAATTAGTCATGAAGTGAATGAGGAAAAACATAACTCAGCTTAAAATGAGAATGCAGTAGTACTTTCCAACAGAAGAGCAATGCAAATCCATGACAAAGCAAGAAGTCTGAAGACAGCAGCTTGTAGATCTAACTACATCTTAAACAAGTAAGGGGGCTTTCCTTTTTCTCGATCAGAATTTTCATAATTTAGGAGTAATAATATATGATAACGCCATATATATGTGCACAGAGTCAGTCAAAAAGCGGTGCTAGGTATTTTGTCATTAAAACAGCAAAATCAACAAAGTATATGTAGTATATATAAACAAATAAATGTTAATAGCCTTAACAACATTTCACGGTTTTATTTAAACATGAAAAAAATCCCACAGACTTCTGATTTTGTACTTAGAAATCTATGTCTTAGAAAGCAGACAATATTGCTGTAGTCAGTTATGTGAGCCTATGTAATTTTTTCACCTTCCTGAGCTAGAAGCAGTAGGCCAAATATTGGTTCTGAGCTTTGCATGAATGCAAAGCAGACTAAATAGCAGTGTCAAAACAATGCTTGAGAGATGTGCCTGGACATGGACAGCTACATGCTGTCATAGTCGTATCCATCACAGCAGCCGGGTTGATATGCCGGAGGATTTAAGAAGCCAAACTTTCACCACAGTGATATTTTGAAAAAGAGTGGGACTGTGATGACGGCATACTGTAAAGACATAAAATTTCTGACCAGAGAGTGTTTTTATCAGAGATTTGACTTTTGCTTCAGAATATGCATATCACCTGAAGTACTCTAAGAAGTACCACTTGTAGCTACTTAAAACCAAGGTCCATATTGAATTATATATTCATATGTTACTTACAAAGTTTCCTCACATTTTGTTTGGATGACTCTCCTATTTAAAAACAACTGATTTTAAGAACTATTTTTTTAGCTTTTAGTCTTTGAAATGTGAAAGAAACTGAAAATAAAGAATCCCATTGCCTGGTCATAGATTTTTAGCAAGAAAAATTACATCTGCTGAGCAAAACATAGGCCAACTATTATTATATTGAGGTTGCATTACTTTCCATGCTGACTGCCAACCTGGGAATTATCAGCTGAATCATAATGTACAGTTTCCCAGAACTGGTGCTTCAGGAAAAAGCCACACTTGAGTATAGTTACTTACCAAAGAAAAAAGGCCAATAACAAACAGCAGGAAATTCATATATTACACACAGAATTTTCACTTGCAGATTTGGAAAAAGGTGCAGGGAAAGAGAAGAACTATGAAGGAGCTGCCCTAGGTTTCGATGGATGTTAAACAGGAGGAAATGCTCTTACTGCTCTATGAAGAAGAAAAGCTGCACCTGGCAAGATGAGTTTTAAAGAGTGGAGAAGCATTCCTTTTGACTTCTTCAGCTCCTGCTTGTTTAAGACACAGACTCTGTTAGAGATGTGATTAAGATGTTTATCTCAAAACCAAAACATCTCTTTCTCTACTAAATACAATCTAGCATTCTACAGAGAATACTTTTTCTGATTCATCAGCCAGGGAGTATTAATGTAAGTTGGTCTTATTATAAGCATATTACTTAGACTTGCTAATGAATGAACAGAGCTTCTCTTTTGCTTTCACAGACATTGACTATTGTTGGTGTCGCAGTAAAATATGTGAAGAAGTTAGTCTGTGCTATAAACAGATCTGGCTTGCCGGATTGAATTTCATTCAGCTGGTATCAGTTTTACAAATGAAGTATGTAAATTCTATATAAACCCCATATTGCTATGGTTTTTTTGCTTTATATCTTGTTGCAATAAATCAGAGATGCAAATTATCAGATAATTTTGCACAGCTTTTAAAAAAAAAATATGGGTCACTTCTAGGAATTCTTTAAACTGAACATTAAAAGCCTAGTTTTTAGAATCTCAGAGCACGAGTCAAACATTGGTAAAGAGTTTCTTTACTCAGAGAGCTGGTAAACAGTTTTGTTACTCAGAGAAGCTGGGGTTTCTACATATTTCTACAGTTTTGGAAATGCTTTTGTGGAAAATATTTTATAGTGTCTCTGATTACCCTAAAATCCAGACAATTTTCCCTAAAAGTCTACTATGTTAAAAATTTTGCAGTTGTCTCCATACACTCTCTTTGCCTTGCAGCTAGCTGACAAGCTCCTCCTCTCGGGGAACTGGTCTCAAAGACTTCAAATACAACAATTACTAAATAAAGTCATCAGGATTTCATAATGTTTCTGAGAGGTGAAAGGAATGGGATATAATTTATGATGCACAACTTCTAAATTAATATTGGAAAAACATTGTGCTTCAGCTTAAGAATGCAAGGCCTTTTCCTTTCAAGCCTGCCGCTGCGATTGCCAAGGAGCCTTTAGGCGCTCACAGCCAAACCACAAAGATTGCATCCTGGGTCATTTCACCTATTTTAGAATGGTGCAGCTGCCAGTGGTTCAAGTGGAAATGTTACATTTATGGAGAAAACATTTCAGTCATGCAAATGGATAGGGAGGATCGTGCCTCTCAATTAGATCTGTGATGTGGATAATGGTTTCCTAGTTGTCCTTGCATAGGATTTTACCTAGTGCCTCTCCAATGCTTTTATGCTTTTAGTAAAAGGAGTCACTGCTCCATTTTCCAGATAAAGGAGACTAACAAATTTGTTTATACAGCTGAAAAAAACAATCTAAAAAATATGACACACAGAAACATTTTGATTTTGATTCGCCATTTGAGCGAAGCCACCGAGGCGAAAGGCTCCGGAGTGGACAACCGCGCCGGGGCACCCTTTCCCACAGCGGCAGTATCGTGCAGTCAAAAGCGCAGGGAAGGAGAAGGCACCCCAGTCCCCCCTCCCCCTCAGAGCAGGCAGGAGTCAGCTGCTAACGAGCGGGCAGCTCTGACTCAGCGGGGGCGGAGTCAGCGGTGACGGAGGCATGACCCTCCTGAGTACAAGAGTAAACCCTAGGGAGCGCGAGCGACCAGGAGCGCGGCGACCAGGGTGTGGCGCGGCAGTTCACACAGGCAGGGCGTGCAGGGAAGGAGGAGGCTCCCGAGGCAAGCTCAGGCAACTCATCTGCAGGAAGGAAGCCCAGCCATGGCACCCCGCCGTCAGAAGGCTGCTTCTTCTCTGCTTGTCAGAAAGGAAGCTGCAACCCAGACTGAGGTCCCTAGAAAGCACACAGCTGTCCAGGTCTCTGGCTGCAGCGAGTGCCACCAGCTAGCACTGGAAACTGACAGTAGCAAAGGGAATATGTGCATAAGGTACGACCAGGTGGACTATCTACTCTGCCTGGTGGCAGACCTAAGAGAAGAGGTAGATAGGCTACGGAGCATCAGGGAGGCCGAGCAGGAGATCGACTGGTGGAGCCGTGCCCTGACAATCCAGGAGTCTACCCATGAACAACCTGTAAAAAAGGCCCAGGACCAAAGGGCACTAGTAACATCCCCCCATCTGGCTGAAGGAAGGGACGCAAAGGAAAACAGCGAGTGGAAGCGGGTCCGCAATCGGGGCAGGAGGCGAACCCTTCCCTTGCCCACCACATCTCCACAGGTGCCTCTGCATAATAGGTATGAGGCTCTAGATG
>Ga0065711_1029235_pt1 | contig 37019 bp, 39 predicted proteins | sample Hoacrofraction12_FD_59098 | JGI IMG/M metagenome (GOLD analysis project Ga0065711, IMG submission 59098) | Hoatzin crop microbial communities from Cojedes, Venezuela - Epithelial fraction 12 v2 (version 2) | ecosystem: Host-associated > Birds > Digestive system > Esophagus > Crop | place... | reverse complement strand
GCGCCCATCCACCAGGCTCAGCTGAAATGTAAACCTCCCCTCCTCTCCCCGCAACAAAAGCCAAAGGCTTTCAAAGCCAAACCTGATTGAAATTCAAAAACTTTTTCAGCCCCTTTCCCTCCTCCCCACCTTGAAAAGAGAGTGTATAAAACAGGGAGACAAAAGCCTCCCCCAGCCCACCCTCCGCATTGTCTGGCCGGGGCGGGTTCGGGCCAGCGACAAGGGGCACCCAGCGCTGCGGGGGCCCTGCTCCCCGCTCCCGGCTCGCCCTCGGCCGGGGGGGCCCCGCGCGCCAAAACACACCCGCACGCACCAAAAATGAAACACTCCCAGCCTTTGTGCCGCGCACAAAGAAGAGCCCGGCGGTGATGGAGCCGGACGGCGTGATTTACTCACCTGCCTCTCCAGCCCACCGTGGATTTCTATGGGATGAGGGGGAGGGGAGGGCTGGCCTTTGGTTTTACACCACCACCACCTCCTCCCTCAGCTTTTGCTGCTGTCCCCCCTTCTCTTAAGCCTGCATCTTCTGGGTGATCCTTAACCTTGCCACTAGCTGATGTCCCTCCCCTCTGTGACAGTGCTGGGTGTCCCGTCGAGTGCTGCAGGTCCAGACATCGAGTCCTGCAGCTCCCCTCCCTTTGAGGGAGACATTGCAGGGTGACAGCGGTGAGCTCCCCTCTACACATTTGCAGCTCACCGGTTGCTCTCTGTTTCCCTCTCAAGCACCCTCCCCAGTTCTGTATTCCCCTCACAGAGACAGAGGTCTTCTCTGTAAGCCCACTCAAGCTTGGTTGTGTAGGAAGCCAGCTCCAGTAACTCAGCCATCCCTGGCAGCCAAGGCAGCATCCCCCAAAGGTTTCAGAAAGGCAAGAACACTCCTATAGCCCTGTTGGGCTTCCAAGCCTCGTGGTGCTGACCCACCTGGGCAGTCCCCGTCAGCTGTCCCCATGTGGCCAGTGGGACAACTGGGATAGACAGGCTTTAATACCCAAACGGCTCCGCGGGGCTGCTCGGGTGTGTCTGATGCAGCTGGGTGCCTGCACCCGGTGGAAGAGCAAAACTGCACTAAGCCATGGTTTTCAGACATCAGTCCCCAGCTTTTCTGGGGTAACCTCCAACAGCGGCGCTCCTACCAACGCCATTTCACAGGAGGCGTTTCCACCTCCAAGTCTCTCCAAAGCTTGCTCACAGGCAGCAGAGGATCCAGTGATAAAGCCTGTCCCTTCCCTTTAAGGAATAAAGAAAAGAGATCGAGTAACTGCAGGTACAAAGGTTTCTTCCCAGTCCAACAGCAGGCTCTCACAGAGCATCTCTTGGGAAGGAGAGATGGTACAGCCTCACACACACTGACAGCAGCCCATCGACTCGGTCTTTGCTCCGCCATGCTACTCAGCACCTCTGCTGCTGCTCCATTGCGACACCTCGAGCCTTACCATTTTCCCTTCGATGCAGCTCCTGCTTCCCACCTTCCCTCCCTAGACTGTCAGATCTTTGGAAACAGTGTTCCTGCTTGCTCCATGCTCTTCTGCAAAGCAGCCCCAGCAGCAAGTTATATGGGTACCACCACCATGACCTGGCTGCACAGACTCCCAAGCTGTCATCCCTAAGTGACGCTAAGTGGTCCTGTGCTCAAAGGTGACATACTCCCCCACGGTGTGACCTTTAAATGCAAGTTGCATCCCTCAGCAGACACATGTTCTAGTCCAGATGCTGCTACTCTGTGATAATCCATTTTTTAAAATCTTGAGAATGGCTGATGTGATGTATAAACAGCGATAAGGGAGTGCAGACATCAGGTTCTCCACTACTCACAGCACCAGCCGGGGCAGTCGATGCTTTTCTCTGGGCCCCACTTCTCCCATCAGTAAAAGGGAGGCAGTGATTCCAGCTCAATCCTTTAAGCTGCTCTGAGATCTTACGAGTGAAAAGAAGCAGGTGTACAAAGTGCCAAGTAATAGCTCCGACCCGGCACTGGGTGACAGACCTGGCTCCTGAGTCAGCTGCCTGCCTGTACAGCTCCTTGGCTATCCAAGACAGACTACTGAATTATGCAAAACCTTTGAGTGAGCCTGGCTTAATTAAGTTTTAATTTTAGTAAATTACCAGTGTGGGAGTGGTTGAATCTGCAAACCATTACTCCTGCTTGTTTTGGATTTTATTTGGAAATAAGACACTTCATTACATCTCTGTAAACAAGATCTACTCAGAAAGGAGAACTGGTGCAAAGAATCAATACAGAAGTGGGAAGAGCAGGGAGGGGACAAGAAAGCCAGTTTGAGAAAGTGTGATTAACCCAGAGATTTTGGAAAAACTGTCCAAAGGCTGCCTGTGCTGCACTCAACTTCTCCCTAACCTTCCAACATCAGCCTTCAAAATGTACTGGTCTCATCCTGACGCTTGCAGCACCACTGGGATCCACAGCAACGCTGCGGACTCTCGCATAAGGGTACGTCTGCCCGGGACATCTTGTCTTGAGAGGCCTCCTCATCCTTGCAGCCCTTGTCCTTGGAGCGAGGGGATGGGAACAGGATGGGCTTTTCGCAAGTGCGCAGCACTGATCTCCCCACAGCTAAAACCAGCTTATAAAGCCCAGCAGGCCCACGACACCAGTCCTGTCACAACTGTTGTGAGCTGATACTGCCTTTAACCCAGAAACCACTTTTTCCACTAAGATGCTACCACCAGACAGAGGCAAGACCTGACAATACCTGTGCCTCTGCTGGCTGACATGGGAGAGGCCATCAGCAGCAATGGGACAGGAACAGAGGTTACACCCTGGGATCTGATGTTCTTTGCCCAGGACACTGCCTCTGTCATCGTAAGTCCCTAATCGGTTTAATAGCATCGTGATACCCCATGGTACTGCAATGCCTTCTGCTGTCACCATCACTCCTGAGCCCACTGCTAACACCCACCACCAGCCACACAGCAGCACAGGACCAGGGTACAGCCCAGAGTCCAACAACCCAGGCGAGCAATGACCTATTCTTCCAAAAATCTGGTGTTTTGGAAGCAAACCAGATATTTGCTGTGTCCAGTACTAAGATACTGAATCTAATTTTTAAATTGAATGCAGCTCAATATCTTGTTAGTAAAATGTTACAGTGTTTATAACTTAAATATCCATTCAGAGAGAAATTATGATGCTTTTATAAATCCGCCTCAATAGCTTAAGTTAAAAATAAACTAGCCAATCTATCAATCAGCCTTATTCATCCATCTCAGCTATTGTGGGACGAAAAGAGCAACACACGCAAGAGAGGAGCAAATGGTCTGAGAAGAGGCAGCTGAACGTATTGATCGGAGTTCAAAAAAAAAAAATTGTTAGAAAAAACAAGACACACGTCATTTGGTTTAATGCAGCCCATACAAACAGCTCCAAAAGGCCACAGCTGCCCGCCTTGAGCTTTGCTCAAGTTGGTTGGTGCCTCTCACCCAAGTGACAGCCCTCCAGAGTGGGCAAGACCTCTTACCGCTCCTACTATTTTAAAACTACGCTATCTATCTTCTCTGGGGGAAAAAAAAAAAATAAAACAAAAGTCAGCATTGTATCCTTAGGGCGCCAAAATAATAAATAAATAAGCAGGAATGCTTGCAACCCATGAAGTCTGACAGCTTAAAGTGTGCGCAAAGAAAAAAACACTGGTGAAAGAGTGAAAGCCATCCTTTGAACTCCCGCTCCCAAGCACTCTCAGAGGCGACGGATTTATGCATCTGCTCCAGCACGCCAGTTCAGAGAGACCCTTTCTATACCTCTCACCCTGATGGGGCTCTCAGAAGTCATTTGTGGCCTTCTCCCCCACTTTTGGCTTTTATTGTTGAAACTTTCGCTCTTTTCCTACAGATGAAGAAGGGGAGAGAATCACCTTACACTTTTCTAGTTATTTAAAAAGAAAGGGAAAGAAAAATGTTTTTTCTCTCCTGAAAGGAACGTTTTCATATTATTTTGAATTTTGACATTTTTATATGTTTTTTTAAATAACCTGCCAGGGAAGGGCCCGGCCCCCTGGGCTGGAGAGGGAGCTTCCCATCTCTCGCAGCCTGTTGCACTGGGGCAAGGTGAAGAGGCACAGCTCGTGTTGGGCCGCTGGGAACAAATCTCCTCTTTTGTTCCCTGCAAAAGGCTCGCTGCTAATTGCCGTTGGCCCGACTCTGCCTTATCTGCGATTGCTCCCGGGAGGGGAGGGCACAGGCAGGTTCAAAGAAAGGAAGAAAGAAGAAAAGAAAGTAGAGAAAGCAAGAGAAAACATTCTTTTTCTTCTCTCCAGCAGCCAGTGCAAGGCAAAAAAACAGAGGGAAAGAAAGAAGAGGGAGCGTGAAAGAGAACAAAAAATAAATAAATGACCTGAGGCTGCTTGGAAGACCCCCTTTCTCTCCTATCAGCTTTTACAGGAGGCAGTACATTTTATTCATTGCCAGGTCTGACTTATCGCAGCCTTGTTTTTAATGAGGTATAATAAGGGGAACATTTTGTAACAACACGGTTCCTCTATTTTATCCGACAAACAGCTGTGTCATGGCCGTGGCTGGGAGAATGAATCATATCTCCCCGCCTGCATATGCTAACTCCCATGTAATTACCCTCGCATCTTAAATAAAGCAGGCCCTAAACCTGTCGCTCAGATTACAAGCAAACGGTGCAGACCTCGTAACTGGGGCCTCTATCATTACAATTAATTTATCACAGGAGCGGCTGAGATTAGAGACTAGAATTAAAACACGGAGCAGGGAGGGTGCCCAGGACTGACAGGGAGAGAGGGAGAGGAGCTTTATTGCAGAGACAAGGCAGGCTAATTCCTGAACTGGAGCAATCCTGGATTTTTTTTTTTTCCTTTAAGTTATTCGCTCAGTTATTTTACTGAGCCTACGGCAGGACATTTTTCTCCCTGAAATGTCAGGAAGTAGAAGGCAAATGGAACTTTGCCCTGTATTAAGCCCATTCAATAAACACAAATGTACAAAGGGCCCCAGCCTGGGTGCGTGTACGCGTGTCCAGATACGTGCATGCCTGGGATTTCACGGAAGACACACACGCTGTGCTCATGTACGGATACGCCAACATATATGTACAGTATATGCACAGAGAACAGGTAGATGTGTTACACAGAATTGTTTGGAACATAAAGTTTTGCCTTTCCCAGACTTCTCTGCTTTAAACACGACGTGTCCAGTAGAACAGCCCATCCCTCCCTGAAGCGAACCCTGGCACCAATGCCACACAGGTTTGCGGCGGCACAAGCACGGCTGCTGCTGCAGGGCTGCCCTTGCTCCCTGCACCCGTGCTCACTCGTAGGGGCTCACACACCCACAGCGGGCTCTTGGCACCGCTCCTTCTTCTTCCCTGGGAGAAAGAAGAGGTGACCAAAGGTGCTGAAGAGAATTCAGAGGTAGACCTTACCCACAGAGAGCTTCAGCAGCAAGACAACAGCTTTGTTTGGAGGGCACGTGTCTTACCAAGGCCATTGTATGAGTATCCCTGGGTACCACTGCTCTCCTGCAAACTCCCTTACACTCGCGCAGCTCTTTTTCCCCCCAGTCACTGAGCCGTGGCCTCACCAGCGGTGCTGCGGCACCCAGCACAGCTACCCAAACCGATGATTTAGAGCTGTGGGCACCTCCAGCCAAGAGCTTCGCATCCCCGCAGCCGTCCCTGCAGCCCATCAGCACACGCGCAGGACCATGGGGCACAGCAGGCTGCGTCCTGCGCCAGGCCAGCCCCGCTCCACAGTGTCCCTTCCAGCAGGACAGCCTGCCTTGGGGCCGAACCCGTTTACTCACTACTAATGTAGAGCAGAGTGGGAGGCAGGAAGGGGAAAAGCCTTTAAAATTAGCACCTTTATGGTTTTTTGCATGAGAAGAGCAAGTTTTGCTTGGTGTGAAGACTCTGATGCCCTTGCTGTCAGAGCCCCTCCTGGAAGTGTATGATCCTTGGTGTGAAAACCACCCCTCCTTAGCCATGGTCTATTGCTGATTACTTACAATACCCAGCAAAATAGTAAATACAAACAAAACTAATGAACAATTTTATGTCCATGTCAGCCCCGTGCACTCCTGCACGAGGCAGCTCGCAGTGTCCCACTTTTTTTCCAGCACCGCTCTCCCCAGAAGGTCCCAGACTGCACAACGCTTTCTCTACCTGTGGAGGGGCATCTTTAAGAAGAGGAGGACCATTTCAACCCAAGACATCAACTCTGCAGCTAGATGCACAGAGAAAAAGGCTCTACAGACGGCAAAGGCCTCCTGGTATCAGAGGGATTAAGACAATCCTCAATCAGCTGCATCCAAAACAGATCTAACTGTAGGATCGAGGTCTAATTCAGTAAAATAATAAGGAAACACATTTTGTTGAAAAACATGCCTATTTTTAAAAAAATAATCTCTCTATACTTGATTTTAGAAACTTTTGGGATCATCGCAGCAGGAAGAATCATGAAAATATATTTTACTTTCTACTATCAAGAATTTGGGCACTTTTATCAGCCTGCATGTTGAAAACAGCTTTCCTGTCCTCGGCTTTGCTTCCAGTTGCTCTGTAGTGCCTTACCTTCCCGAGTTTTGATCAGAACACTGCAAGGCCTGAGTTCCAAGATGAATGGATGAAAGGGAAGGAGGAAGGTTGGTTTTGAAAGGATTGGTGTACATATTTATTTCAAATTACTGTTTGCTTGGGTTGTTTTTTTTTTCTTTTCAGGTTTTGTAAACATTGCTTCTTACCAAAACCCGAATCTGAGACCAAATGACATAGACACATTGTAGAAAAAGCTAAACCACTTAAATCAAAGTGTGCTGTTCTGTCAGCAGTGCACTCCGGCCAGCAGGAAGGTTATAGTTTTACAGGCACCAGAGCTGTCATTTGTGAGCAGAAGAAGTGACTTGTGGTCCTTCCAGCCCAGTGTGGTGTCTCCAGCAAAGGCCACACCAGATGCTTCTGTGAAAGATCAAACGAAAGAAGACAAAAGGAAGACACCACTGTAAACAGTTACAGGGCAGCCTCAATTCAAGGGAAGTTTCCTCCCCAAAAGCCGGCCACTGGCATATGCTCCCTTCTCATGGCAGAAGGCATTTAGCAACATCTTACAGGATTAAAACACCACTCTCCAGTACCAACGGGAGTAGAAAGCTGGAATCTTTTTTTTATTATTATTATCTACAAGCACATTTTTTTGCTTCTTTTTTCTACCTGCTGGTGCTTGTTTTTATGTGTTTGCTAACCAGGTCCTGGAAATACAGAGCTTTCAGACTGAAACCCTCTGCTTCTTACAGAGTGAGCCAGCAGGGCCAATTTAATGCAGATACCGAACACGTGTCTATATAATATCCCAAACCATATCCTGCCTATCCTGCCAGTATCTCGTTCTTCCCTGAAACCCCATCGTGGGATGGAGCCTGTTGGCACAGGCAGATGGGTGGATGGCACCGCACGCTCAGTTTTCCGCAGCGCCGGCTCAGCTGCCGCCGAGCAGGGCCGGGGGATGCAGCCCTCAAGGCAGGCAGCGGACATGCCGCTTTTTCTTTTCTGCTCACAATTGGCAGTTTCCTCCACCCACCCAAACAGACCCTGCAATGTTTTTTAAAATGCAGTCAGCAGCTGGAAACTAAGGCAACTTCTGTCTCCTATTGAAAGTCTCCCAGCAAAGCCGCAGCCTTCCCTGGACCACCCTGGGTCATGTAAATTCAGCAGATTATCCATCCCTAACTCTCCTCATCTATCACCCGCCTCTGTTATCGATCTGCTCCTCTGAGTAAGTGGGGCCGGGGCTGTCCGTTGCTGAGTCCTGCAAATCTGGCCAGACGCACGTGTGACTGCCTGGGAGAGCGAGGAGGACAGGTTCAATAATGCCGGGTTACTGCCACCACTCCGCCTGAGCCGAGCTGATCTATGGGCTCGGCAAAGGGGGGATTCAAAAGCAGAACAAGACTTGGCCATAATGCCACAGGACTCAATCTAATCCCATGACACTCAGCTTTAAAGGCAACATTGCCAGCCGCCAGCTGCCAGCCGAGGCTTGGAAGTCACTTCCACCGCCCAGTGGAACAGATTAAATGCCTTCTTTCCATCCATAAGATACCGACAGCACCTCAGCTAACCGTCTGCTCCTCCATTTTGCAGATGAGAGCTGGGAAGTACCTATCTGCCCATGCCCTATTCGAGATCTTTGCCAGAATCACATAAAATCCCAAGACTCAGGATCGCAAAACTCCCCCATTTCAAACACAGCTGACTTAAGGCTGAGCTAAATTCCCCTCTCGGTTTCACACAGGCAAGCCCTGCAACGGGGGCCCAGCTGCAAAGCTCAGCAGAACACAGCCCTCCACCTAGGGTCAAAGCCCTAAATATTACACATCTGCACCACCGATCTTAATTTTCCTTAAGAATAAGTTCCTGTGCTTTAATTTATAAATAAAACCAAAAGATGAACTGAGTGTAACCAGCGGTGTGCTCCCCCTCTGTAAAGATCTTGCTGTAACCCTACGGCGAGGTGTGCCGTAGCTGACTCACCCCAGAGGGGTGCTAATTCTGGGAGCTGGAGATAACCACTGAAATGGGAATACTGTTAACAATTTCACTGCTGTCTTTCAGCAAATATATGTATCTATGATGCTTAGTCATAATCTCAAACTGCTCTCCATGTGTCCCAAAGAGGTGACAAAAACCTTACGCATCTATCCAGCTGCCAAACCCTCCCACTTCCCCCACTTCTACAATGCAGCTGAGTATTGTTAATATGAAAATCTTTGGCCTATTGATCACTCAAAATATGAGGGTGACAAAAATGCATTGAATTTAACATAAAAATAAACAACTCATGGCTGCTGTATTGACTGTATTATTCATATTACATTTTAATTCATTTGCCTTTCGTGCAACAGCTGCAGATTTTCACCATCTGTGCCAGACCGCTTCCAAAGCCCAGACCTGGGAGCCCTCGCTTGCTGAAAGCTACCAGAGAAAAGATATTGTAGATGGAGAACACCACCCCGCACGTGTGGTGGTGCTTACTTTCGGACATTAACCAGTGTTATGGGACATGACTAAGCCTAACTTGGTTTCAAAGTCCGAAAGGACGAGGAAGATAATCCATCCTTTGGAAGGCTATCCAACAGCCTTACAGGCCTCAGGTTGACTAACCCATCCCTAACCCTACACTGACAGTTTGGCTAGACATTTTCAACATGCTCACGATACTCATATCTCAGCCTGGATTTCCCCAGACTCCATACAACGACTATGCAGCACACACCAGATCATCTTCCTCCCTGTTAGTCCAACAGGCCAAGAGCTCTGCACACATTAGAGGTCCCAAAACTCGCCCGTGGATGGGGTGAATGCAGAAAATTCCGCACCATCTCCAGTCCTTCTCAAGGCACTGGAACAGCAGGGTGCTGGGGAAGAAAGGGCTGACTTTAAACAGAAAGACGGGGTTGGGACCCCACCCCATATCACACCAAGCACCACTAAAACCAAAACAAACCAGGCAGCCCCATAAGTTGTAAGAACTAGAGGCATGATTCCCCCTTTCTAACGATGCTTTTACAGAAACCGTTCCACTATAAAACTTTATGATTTGAATCTTTATAGCCGCCAGCAAAGCACATGTTCACTGCCTTAAATTATAACTTAATCTCAACAGAATTTGTGCTTTGTAGCACTCTGTGGACAGAGTGAAAGATGAGAGGCAGAACTTCGTGTCTGCTGCCCACCTGCCCCCTTTTGGACCACAACCTCCGGAGGTGCTGCGTGCCGGGGTGCAACCGCAAGCCCCCAAACCGGCTCCCATCTGCAGCACAGGTACTCAAGCAGCACCGTGCAGTGCAGGAACAGAGGTGCCCATGGGGCACTCTTGCAGGGCTGTTTATCACTGTGATCGCTAAAACACTAAAATGGAGGAATGCGGATATCTATAAACACAGCAAAGGGGCCAGCGGAGGTACGACAGCAGCATCCCAGCCACGCGTTGTGGGGCCAGCACATCCTCCTTGGGAGGATCACACATGTCCGCTGCTAGCAGAAAGTACCTGGGGCAGCGAGGAGCCCTTCACTCATTCACAGAGCAGAAAAGGACCAAATCTGCAACCGCTGCTGTCACAGGTTCCGTGTGTAGCAGTTCCCCAAAGCACAACACCTTCCACTGGATGAACGTACATAGTCTGCCTACTAGCATATTTGCTCCCAGCTCTGCTCTCTGCAGCAGAAGCAGTGCCGGCGAGGCCACACTTAGGCTACACTCAAGCAGAGCATCCTCCTGCAGGCTCTGACCTGCTTTCCCCACACAAACACCTTGCTCAAAAGAATCACACTGGTTATCGCTGGCTTTTTTAAAACCTTGCTGCACACATCCAGAAGCAGAAGATGCACCGGCAGAAATATAAAGCAGTGTGCGACTGTGACTTTCAACCACACCATCCGATACTGGATGCCTTGTGTGCATGTTTGCACATAGCAAGATGGTAGTGGAGGAAAATGCTGGGAGGAAACTGCCAGCCATCTGTAGGGAAGAGTACTCCAGTTTGGTGGGGGAACTGGGAACATTTTTCTCAATTCCTTCTTATCTTCAGGAACACGACAGAAAAGACCAGTCAATCAATACAACAGTAAAATTTGTAACCCATGTAACCTTTAAACACTAAACAACGTCATACTGAACCAAAACAAACTACACAAAATCCCAGTTAGGCATCAAAATAGCCCTGGGTCAGCCAGACTAAGAAAAGAGAGATAAAAAGCTTCAGCATCGCGCTGTAGCAAGCCCTGGAGTCCTCCCTGCTGACACCTGGGTACCTATGAACGGGTGGTCCTCTTCGGGCAGCCACACACCACAGCTTTGATTTTGTGAGTCCTCTGGAGACGTGACCCTGTGTAGATGGCTGGGGTCACCCTACTCCTGCGGTCCCTGGACTTGAAAGATGTAAGGTTCACCTCCACAGCTGCACTCCCTGCTGCCACTCGCTGCACGATTTCTTCACACACTTTCCCTTTGCATCTTCTTTCCATTTCTTGTAGGGGTGGAACTGCTTTCACCCTTTTTCCAGTCGACCATGTGCTGATAAACCTACATGGAACCATTTTTGCTGCCAGCTGCTGGTCCTGCACTTTAATCTGTTGTGCCTCTTGATTACTAAAGCATCTCCCCAGACAACAGGTTACCTCAACACTGAGCTCCCACAGAAACTGGAGTGTATTTCTAGGAGAGCAACCAATGCTCCACACCTTGTGTCTGCACAACAGTGGAACCTGACACCTGGAGAATCACAAAATCATGCAGAAGTGGAAGGGTGAACAAGAGGTTATCTGCTTCTTTCTGTCCAAAGGCAGAAACAGCTAAATTCAACAGATTCCTGAAATCATTCTGCTTAATTTGCTCCTGAAATCTACCAGTGCTCCCCACTCCCTAGACAGTCTATGGCGTTGCTTTGCCATCGCCACGCTAGAAAATAACAGCTGACAGAAGAAAGGCCTCGGTTTAACCTCTGAACTTCTTGCCTTATCTGCAGCTGGCCCATCTTCTTACTAGTCAACCTGCAATGCCCACCTTATACGCCATCCTCAGATGAGGGGGCATTCCTTCTCCACCCTCCTAAAGGGAGACCGATCTGACCACCCTCACCGTCTTTGTTTTAGGTAGGCCATAGCTGAAACGGGCATCAGCAAGAAGAAATATGAGAGTGAACAGCCCTCCTCTGCAGGACTATACAGAATTTATGAATAAAGCTACCGAGCCTTTTAATTTCTTTTTTCCCTTGCTCTTGTCTCATTTTCTCAAGAGGAGGGGGATGCAGAGCTCCTGCAGGCAGGATAAGAGGCTGCTCTTTGGCGCTGAAGTTTGCCAGTTCAAACTGGACATCTAGTACCTGGCAGACCTCACCTTTCACAGAGCCACATGTGACTAAGAGCTTCCCTTTGATGCTTTCTCCTCTGGTTCTTTTAGGCTGCGGTCCAGTAACTTTCCTCCTTTGAAGGAAGGCCGAGGCGATTTTGTTTCCTGACTTTTGAAGAGCTTTTCCTCTTCTTTCTTTGATCTGTGTAGTGAATTTGATCTCCCAGAAGAGCAGGATGAGTGTGTCTCCTTGTAGGCCGGTTCCGGACAGTCAGGATTTGATTCATTGATTCGTTTGTTTTTATTTGGCTTTTGTGTTTGGCAAGCTGAATACAGGGCTGCAAGCAAGGCTCTTTCTTCAGGTCCAGGAGAAGGAAGGTGTTTCCCTGAACCTGGTTGAGTCCATGCTTCCTAGGCTGTGGCTGGACGCCAGGGCATCTCTGGAGGCACTTCCACTGCCTTCTCAGGGATGCAGGGAAAGAAGCTCGCCTCTCCCTCCTGCTCCATGATGCGACTGGACATCTAAAAGTATGTGCTGATCAGATATCAGAGTCCTCCAGGGAATCCCCTGCAGACAGTGCTTCAATTTCCATCGTGTTTTGTGCCAGGCCCTGGGACAGGTGTCTGCTGACCGTTCATGCTCCCAGCTGGCCTGGCAGCCGGAGGAGGGATGAAAAGGGGTAAAAGAGGGGGCCTAGCCTCTCTGGGGACCGAGAGGAGGCTGTAACAGACCAGGCACTCCACAAAATCACCTTACTGAAGGATGAGCTGAAGCTCTTTGAGAGTCTTTATCTCAATGACAGCCGTTCTGGGACTCCAGCACGAATCTGAACACATCTTCCAAACAGCCATGCATGGTGAACCCCACAGCAAACCTCTCACACACCTGCTGGCACCCTTCCATCCCAAGAGGAGGAGATGGAGGTCCTGATGGGCCCTGACCAGTTTCTAGCTGGAAAAAAGGCTGGGGAAAAGGTAAATAATGATTTGGAAAAGGTGCTCTGAGATGAGGTGACTGAGGAGGACAGAGGCAGTCCAAATGGTCAGAGCCCTCCTGCAACGAGCCCACCAGCAGAGCATCCCCCCAGCTATGCACTGGGATGTAGCTCCTGCCCATGTCTCCAAGCAGCCAAGCCAGCGTGGGACAATTCCGGCTCCCAGGCTGCTGCCGGGGCAGCAGATCGGGAGTCCTGCCTGCAGCGTAGCCCATGGCTTCAACCCGTCATTGGGAACCAGCTCACGACTGTACCGAGACTGAGGGCAAAACCAAGGTTTGGATGGGTGTTACTGATGTTTTCAAGCATCCTGACTGACTGGTGTCAAGAGCTGGGATGAGGACAGGAGCCCCTCCGAGCCCTGAGACAGACAGCAATGCTATATATTCAATAAATAGCTGGGGTATTTACTCAAATGAATGACTCTGAGCCTGTTCCAAGGAGTTAATTTAGTGCTAACTGACTGGATGAAAATGAAAAGGTCTCATTTTACATTAAGAATGATCACCTGACAGTTTTAGCGAATATATTATGACAGGATTTATATGGCTATATAATTTTAGGGTATATTTGGAAGATTATTATCCTGATTTAAATAAACACGATCTCAAGAAAATCAACATGGAGTCAGGAACTTTTCACACAAGAAAAAGGACAAGAAACTGGCTCAGAAGTGAACCTCAGTTGTTGTGTCTTGTGCTTTCCACCAGCCACTGCTTTGTGAACCGTGGGACCCCAGAGTTCATAGTAAGTGGCAAAAATACCAAAGAATTCCTAAATTCTTCTAATTTACACATTACTACTGAATACAGCACAAACCTCTTCCCCCAGATGTCTTACCTTTGCCCCAGGAGGGGAGCAGAGAGGGAACCCGGCAGATTGCGAGGGTTGGAGGGAGGAGGGAGTGGAAGGAGGCACGAAGAAGATGTTTGGGTGTCAAAAGTGCCCCTTATAAAAAGTGTTGCTTAAATGATTTTCCACAAGGAAAAAGAAAAAAAGTGAGGACTCAAAAGCAAATATATTGTTTGCTTTGGTAAAGTCATGACTTTCCTGCACCCCATTTTCCAGGGGATGTTACTGTTCTCCGAGCAGAAATGGGGCACAAAGAAGATGTTCAGGCACTGTTGTTTCTGGCGCTCAGGGGCAGCTGGCAGGTTGCAGGCTTCTGGTTCACACACGAGCAGGCCTTAAAATGAGGCTAAAGTGTGCCCCATTGCCCATAACCCAGGGGATGGAGGACAGGCTGCACCAGGCAGCGCGCTCCTGTCGTGCTCCCAGCAGGTCTGCAGCGCCGGCAGCTGCGGTCGGCGTGGGTGCAAAGCCCTTTGGCCAAACCCTTGCCAGTGGGGCACCTGAGCTACTTTCCACAAGGCTGTGCCCGCCTCTTTCCAGCTTCCACAGGCTGCAGTGGCTTGCATGAAAGGACCTTAGTGCAAAGAAGTGTCTAGGACACAACCAGCTGCCTCTTTCAGCCTCCCCAGGTCCTGAATCCCCTTCCTGCTCATCCTGCGTCTCTAAGTGTAATTGTATACAAGAAAACCCCTCTCCAGGATTGTTCTGTTTTACAGACTGCCTGATGGGATTATCTTTCCTGTCATTTTGAAGCTTGTATAAGCGTGCGACTTACACCACTCGAGCTAAATCACACTCAAGGCACTTCGTCTGTCTAAATTGTTTTGAAGACCAAGGCATTTATTTATGGATCATGTTATTTATTTAGTCAAAAAAATAATTTAAAAAAAAAGAATTATAAATGAAATATAAGCAGCAGGTAATAAAGACATTGCAGTCAAGTGGCAATATCCTGTGGAGCAGATAAGTGCCAAATAGAAATGATCTTAAATACGCTGGAAACTGCACTCTCTGGTCCCAGACCACACAAAGAAAAGGCAACTTATGTGGTCAGGCACAGTCTTCCTGGGAGGTAACACTCACTTAGATATTACAGTGATGATAGGCAGCCTAGACATATCCAAGACAGGTAGATCGATTATTCCTGTAGCAGTAACCTTGGGGCAATATTTGTCTGTCATAACCCCACAGCAGATCAACTAACATTTAGGGACTACTCTGATGCCGAGTCCAGTCAGTGCAAATTTTTCCATCTATTTACTTCCATGGCTGCTGGATCAGGCCTTTTGGGACTGCAAAATATCATACGAGCTCCTGTTGCCACTGGAAGAGCTACAAATGTGCAAAGAGCAGAAGTCAAGAACGGCCAGGTGGAATTTGGCCGTGGGTTTAGTAAGTAACAGGAACGTCACCCAGACCTGCAGGGTGTCAGTGCCCAGATTGGGGTCAGTGGCACACACAAGCCCCTTCACGCACTTGCTTTGTGCATGGTGAGCATGTGCTTGCTACGGGAACACGCCTAGGAGCGTGCCAGGCATGGGGGCACAGCTCCACCTCTGTGCTGGGAAACCAGTGGCACTCACAGGGTCACCTGAAGCATCACCACCCCACAACTACGAGCAGGGATGTCCTTCAAAAAGCAGCCATATGAGGCCAAAGTCTTTGTGCATTCCCTCCAGTATGGATCCAAGTGCCAGAGCTGACATTCTGGGGTTTATTCCGGATTTAAGTGGGTGTTAAAACAAAAAAAATGCTCAGCACGGAAGGGACTGCATGCTTTAAAGTGCTGCAGCAGGCTCTGAGAGTCCACTTATTTCTGAGTGAAGATGGATACCTCAAGAGGTTCTCCTCACCAGTAAATAATTCATAAAAAACAAACAAGCCCAGGTCTGTTTGAATTAGAACAAAATATTTCTTTAGAAAAGTGAAGTGATTAAGCACAGGAGGAGCTGGAGATGACAGCTGGTGTCTGCAGCTCCTGATGAGTCACCTTCACTCGACAAGGCCCCTCTCTCCGGGAAGTGCGGCCGCTCTTTTTTTTAACCCTTTGAGATTCCCAGGAATGATTTGTCACCGGGGTTATTAGCATTTCTCCCTTCATATCGACAGCTTGTCTTTCCTCCTTCTAACCAGTGAGTGATTTCTTCACACGCTCGCCAAATATAGCCAAATCACCATGGTAAACGTATTGACAGAATCATATTAACAGCTGCTGAGCATTTACAGGGCTGTAAGTTATACAAAAAAAGAAGGAAGGAAAACACACATGGAAATAAACCAACTCTGATCAGCAGTGACAAGCATTTATTTAGGAGTCACCCGATGGAAATATTTTTTGAGCTTTAATTGCCAATTATAGGCTCCTACAGAAGGGTGGCTTTGGACAAAATTATCTCTTTAAACTGGAGCATCAAGCCAGAGTGAAGCACATCCTACCTGGATGCATCTCAGGGAAGCAGGGGAAGAAGGATTTATTCCTAAAGTGCTGCCCTTGTTTAAATCAAGCCCAAAGTTTGCAAGCCAAAGTTACATCTCTCCTGACTTACCAGGCAAGGACCTTTTAAATTTAAAGTCTAGGTGAGAGCTGAAAACACATCTATGCAAAGAAAAGGAGGTCTTTTTGCAGTCTGTTTTCTGGGCATGCCTGAGCCCTGGTCCTCCTCCCGCGGCCGGACACTGTTGGGCTGGGTTTCGCCGCTGGTGCTCGCCAGCCACCCCAATCTGAAGCTTCTCTGAGTGCGGGTCACAACCTACCGGGGGTCCCAAAGGGCCCGAAGGGGCCTCCAGGCAGTGGGCAGCAGCCGGCAGCATCCCGGCTCCTCCGCTTGCAGTGCCCAGACCCCTGGGAAGCCGAGGACGCAGCCAGTGGCACCCACGTTCACACAGGGAGCTGCAGGCTTACATCAGCTGCAGCACTGTGTCACCCCATCGCCCTGGCACGTCGCCTGGGGACAAGTTCTCCGCAGCCCCTCCTGCGCCCGCGACCACGCAACAACCTGTGCCAGGCCACCAGGAGAAGACAGCCTTGCTGCTCCTGCTCGCCTTTCTCAGCACCTCCAGGACACGTTGTCATCCCCCTCACCTGTCTCCTCATTTGGGGGGTACGGTTTTATCAGGGACACCCAACAGATGTGTGTAGGACTTTCCATGCTTCCTTTGGGCCACCGAAGGTCCAGCATCATTTCTGAAAACAGTCTCAGGCTGCGATCCCCCCTAGCCCTGGCCCTTTCATCCGTACTCCCGTTCCCTGCAGACACTCCCAGCACCTCTGAGGCTCCAGCACCTGATGCCCAAGTCCTGAGCTGCTCTCGTTTTGAAGGCGATGCGTATTAAGTCCTTTCCATTTTCCCTGCTGGCTGCTGCTCCTGGTTTCCTCTGCACTGTTAATATCTTTAGGTATAAAGGCAGTGTCTCGTGGGACAGAAGGGCAGTTTGTTTCTCATCCCCATGTCATGAACAGTGAGACAGGCACTGGTGATAACACGGAGCACTGCAAATTCATTTAACATAAATCAGCCTGTTTTTGTAAACCTACAGCATCTTGGGCTCTCTCTTGCTGCGTGAATGAGGGGAAGGGGGTAAAGAGAAGGGGAAGATCACACAAGGCACAATTCAGAAGTGTCGGGGGCTTTTTAACCCTCTGAGATTCCCAGGAATTCCTCAGGGGCCAAGGCATTTCACGCCAAACAGCTGGCGACTGGTGGGTATTACCGATGAGAAACCAGCCCCCCCTAAAGCTGCCTCTGTGCCATCCTGCGCAGGACACAGGACCTGCTCTGCTCCCAGGGAGCCACTTACCTCCCTCAGCAGCACATGAACATAAAACTAACTTTCCGTACGAGGTGAAATGCACAAGGAGGGCTGGGTGCCTTGTGCAAAGAGCAGAGACCTGCAGGGAGCTCATTCTCAAGAAACTTGGGTGTAGAGTAAAAAGGCTGGTGTCTGCTGTGCCGTGGGCTTGGGACCACAAGGGAGAGAGGAGGAAGAGATGGAGCATTTCTGCTGCATGGGGACACCCATAGTCCCTACCACAGGCATTTCACCAAGGTTCCCGCGTGAGCAACACCATGACACTACAGACCCTTCAAGATCAGCAGAGACAATCTGGATTGTGGCTGCTCACTGTAAGGGCCCGGGCTGCCTGAGCCACATGAGGAGGGCAGGGCTGGGACCCTCCTCACCCAGCAGCACCCTCAGCTGCAGCAGCTTGAGAAGCAGGACTCTCCTTGCACCTACCACTCCCATGCAATGCACCTGCATCCAGCACACAGGACAGCTGAGCCCGAAATAAAGCCCTTCAGTCAAAAACACAACCCAGTCTACATCCACAGCCATGGGACAAGCATCAAACCAACACTGGCACCATTTTAAAATGCACAGTTTGGGGATCTAGACCCCTCATTGTAAGAGTTTACTTCTAATAGCTGCTACTTCAGGATCTGCGAGGACTGGTCTGCCAGTCCTGGGAAGCAGCCCTGAAGACAAGTGCTTTGAGCTCTCTCATTGCTTCCTAGAGTTAACAGACTTCTTTCAGGCTAACCATTAGAGTAATGGGTAGTTTCTTCTAATTACACTTGGACAAGCCCTCACAGAGTCGAATTTCATGGGAGTTGTACTCAACTGTGTGGCTTCCTCCTGTCAAAGACAGAAATAGCATGGGCTGGGGCCTGGGCACTATGAACATGCAGAGAAATTTGCTGAGACCTCAAAGATGGGTGTGCCTACTCGTCCTGCTCTCTATCCCACAGCATCCCCTAACCTCGTTAGAAGTCCAGGGGAGATACCCTTGCAATTAGCTGCTTCCCATGCCAACTCGGAAAACAGAAGGATGGACAGGGAGGCTCAGGTACTATCTGCTAGCTAGAAAAGCAAGATGGGGGAAGGAATGAGCACCATCGGAGACACAGAGAGAGAAGATGTCCCCAGGAAAAGTCTTATTCCAAGCTCTGCTACTTTCCTTCAGCATTTTTCAAGCCAAACTGGGGGCTTGAATCATAGTAACTTCTCCTGCCTCTGCAGCTCACGCTTCTCCTTGCCCTCTCTGGAAAAACACAGACCACACTAGAAACTGAAGGCACACAGAAAGTTAGCACAAAGCCTTTCTTTAAAAATCAGACTAAAAAGGTGCTTTAGTTCTCCATTTCTTCCCTCCAGCCACCTTCCCCATTCAGCTCCTTACCCTCACACATGCCCTTTCCTTCCCCAAACTCCTTCCTTCAACAAAAAAAAAAACAATAAAAAGAAAAGCACCCGCAGGAAAATACGCACTGTCCTACTCCATCTGTCCTTAATTACCCCCCCACCTTTGCCTCTCTGCAGCAATTTTTTAAAGCAGCCCAGACAGTGGGGCTGCAGAAGGGTCACCCCGACCCTGCACACCGGGGTCAAGGTATTTCAAAGGCTGAATTCAGCTCTCCACTAACTCCACTATAAAAAACTCTCTGGAGAGACTCCAGCAGCATCTCTCTGCTTTCTTCTGAGGAAGCTCTGGCCTCTCTGCTTGCCGCACCTAGGCTTCCTCGTCCTCCTTGAGAGCCGTTCATTAGTCGGTAGGTCCACAGAGCTGGGGAGGGGCAGGGTAGGTCAGCAGGGGCGTGAGTGAGACAAAAAGCTAACTAAGCAACACTCAGTCCTTGCCTAGAGTGACCCAGAGAATGGGGGAGTAGGGGCACCAAAGCCAGTGACACCACCACACAGCATCTCGCCCCCGCTCCCGGGAATGTCCGTGCCAGGATCCAAGCCGCTGACAACGCTGTGGCTCTTGGCAAGCAGCGTGCTGGAGGGGAAAGGACCTCTGCCCACCTCCTCTGCCCCAGCCCCCTGCCCAGCTTCAGCATATAAACTCCTTGAGGCAGGAGCTGCAAAAGAGAGAGGAGGTCCCTCCACCCCCCGGACTGCTCAGCCTCTTAGAAGTTAGGATGGGAAGACAGACAGACAGACAGACAGACTGTGCCAAGCAGGTTAGAAAGGTCCCAAGAAGAGACTGGGCTGCAACTGGGAAAGCCTGCTCTGGCCGGCAGGCTGGATCTCAGCTCGCAGCGTCTCCCAGCCATGCTCCCCGCAGGTACGCCCAGGCTGGACAAACCTCTCCTTTCTGCATTTTGGGGTGGTTCTTTCTTCATTTGGGACCGGCATGGTGAAATCATCAGGGGTGCTGCCCTGGGGAGAGACGCTCCCCAGCAAAGACACCGCTGGCCCCCAGCAGTGAGAGTGCCAGCCTCTGCCATGTGCCGGGGCAGACACAGCCACCATGGAGACCCAGACTGCTAGGGTGTGGGATGGAGGAATGGGGCAGCATCACCACTCTGAACCCCTCCAGCTTGACCCCAGCACCATCAAGCTGTTCCTTTGGGCCCACCATTCCCGGATAGGAGTTTTTGGACTCAGGAGAGAGTTGCACGGTCCTGCTTTTGTTCAGTCTTCCTTTAAAATGACATCTCAGACGCTGTTGGCTCTCTAAGACCTCTGCCCCAGCACTTCAGCAAGTGGCCTGGACGTGCAGAGCTGCCTCTGGAGAGCCACATCCCCTCTGCCCTGCTGCGGTGGGTATGCAAGGCTACAAGCTCCCTGTCAGCTCATTCACACCTCTCACTGATGTGTTGCAGTGTCCAGAGCCAGGCTGCCCTGGAGTCCCCAGGAGCTGGGGCTCTCCTCCAGCCCCAGATGTGAGCTCCTGCAGAGCGGGACCCATGGGGTTTGAAGGACTCACACCAGGTCAGCGCCAAATCTGCCTGTGCACTGAGGAAGCACCCTCGCATCATCTGTCTGTGTCACCTCCAGCATCTCCCAGCCTCCAGGAAAGGAAATAAGAGTTCATCTAACCCCAAAACATCACGGCTTTGCATTCAGGCAGCTGGACCTACCTCAAGGATGACAAAGGGATACGAAGCCATTTAAAAGGAGCAGCTGAGCTACCCTGCACCAGCACATAAATACCTCCTTAGTGAATCAGGCTTCTAACAGGACCCTCAGCAGCCAACAAAACACTGCTCCCCACCAAGGAGCCCTTCCTCCTCCTGGCAGAGTGGGGAGCAGGTGCTTGGCACCCCGACAGCCGTGACCCATCTGCAAGGTGTTGATGGCACTACCGGGAACAGGAAAAAACAGAAGAAATGCAATCGCCAGGAGAAATCTCCATCAACTTCCACAAGGAGCAACCTCTGGAAACTGAGCGAGGCTCCTGCTCTGGCCGCCGCACGGCCGGGAGTGCAGAAGTTACGCACGGGACTTCTCCAACCCTCCGTCCATCAGCCCAGGGAAACGCGGTACCCTGAAGCGCAAGCCGAGGATGCCGGAGGCAGAAGTTTGCTAAAGATAACACACGATCAAAGCTGTTCAGGGAAGCAGTGCCAACAGTCTCATTCTTCATGTAAGAGAGCTCCCTCTAGGTTAAACACGCGGGTATTTCAGAAGCCATTGCTCGTTTTGGAGTCCACGCTCTGCCCTGATGCCTTCATCTCCGGAGAGGTGTCTGTCGGTCAGAAAGCCTCCAAGCACCCCAGAAAACGCGGGGTTCGCTTTCCGCCCGCAACCCGGCTTTCCTGCTGCAGGCACTGAGTGTGTTACGTGCACGCATGCATGTGATGCGTGTGTCCTCGTGTGTTCCCCTAAGCCGCGGGTCCTCGCTATTTCACCCCTCAGAGCTACTCTGATGAGTTCAGCTGGAGCTACACCAGGGAAGGAGCCGACACGCAATTTCTCCAGCCCCAAACCCCATCTTTACCCTGTTCTGAAACACGTATGAATTATTCCAAAAGCTGATGAGCAGGGGAGTTCAGCAGAGTCTTTCAAATTCGCAGAACTAGAAAAATCAGATGGAAAAGACTTAACGCTGGACCGTTCCCTGCAGTGGGATCCCAGGAGCTTTGTGCAAACTAGTTTTAAACCTTGAAGTCTTTAATACAACTTCCTGGTTTATTTTTATTTTACCTAGACTGATATTTACTAATAAATATGCAGCTCGCTGTGTGCAGAACAGCAGGTAGCTCCCATTTACAGCTGTATATAACTGACTGCAATATTCAACAGCCTTACTCTGCTATGCAGTATAATACTCACGATAAAACACATACCGTATTTGCAACTGTGTCCATGCTACTGTTCTGGTACGTGACACACATTGAGAAACAAATTCAGAACACAGAAGAGAATTTACCATTTACACAAACAAAGATGCGTTGGGATTTTCAATAAGTTCTAGCATAATACAGTATGATTTTTATATCTTGTCTGCTCCCTTAGTCTTGCTGATTTAATACAGCTTTTCTGTCTATAACCATAAACCTATAGGCTGTATATAGATTTTTTTTAAACATAATATACGGTGCCAGCGTGTATTTATAAAACTTTACCATAGAAATATAAGAATCATCAGAATGACTCAGTCCAAGGGCCGCCCAGGCCAATATCCTGTCTCCAACAGTTTTTCCCATTAATATGGATTAGGCAGACAATACAGTTTTCTACAACCTCGTTTTATAAACACGTTAGTGATAATAATAACGCCTTGTGTGTAAATGCTTATAGAGCACAGTGGACAGGGAAACAGCATCGTCCTCACAAGGAGGGAAACTGAGGCATGGGATGGAGATTATATACGCATAAAAACTTATTTTTATGTATGTATATATATATATAACTCGATGGAGGTTATATATAATGAGGAGTTATTCAGAGCCCTGGACAGCACCACCACCCACTCCAGCCCTTGCGTCCTGCCATGCAGCACCAAAACATGAGCCCCAAGCCCGGGGATGCTGCCCTGGGAAGAGTTAATGGTGGAGGTCTCAAGCCTGAGCGCTGCAGGTGTCTGCTTTTAATTCTTTGCTGCTCTTCTCCCAAACAGCCCAAGGATTTCCACCCTCCCTCCTTCTCCTTTACAAATGAGTGTTTAGCATAAGAAGAGAGGCAAGAGAAGCCAGGGCAGCAGGGAGATCTCCTACAGCCCTTTCTAGGCAACCTGAGCAGGCGGGAAAAGGCAGCTGGCTGGTGCCCAGCAAGAGAGCGGGGACCATGGGACAAGTCTTTTCACATCTGGTTAAGTACTGCTAAACCCTCCGACGAGCTGCCTAATTATTACAACACTTCTGCCGAAAAATTAACGTGCTTGGCCGGCTGCACTGGGGCAGAAAGGGTAGGAAAGCAGCTGTCAGGATTCAGGCAGAGATGGGAGCACCAAGAAAAGAGGTTTGCGGCACAAGAGCACAAGAGAAGGGCAGGGAAGCTCTGCCTCCAGGGATCCTGCTGAGAAAACAGCCTCCTCCCTGCTTTTTTTGCTGTGTGGGCCCCAGGAGAAGACAGTGCCAACAGAGTTGTTACTCCTGCAAGGGCAGCTCTTGCAAAGAGCTCAACAGAGATGCCCTGCCTACCAAAATCAACAGAATGACCTGCCAGCGTCCCCAAAAATATGTGATTATCCCAAGGACCCAACAGCAGGAACAGAACCCGGGGTGCTGGGCTCCCCTCTGCTCACCTCTCCTTCTTGCTGAGCCCTTATTTCAGTGGCTTCCACAAAATCCAAGCATGGCACCTTGTTTCTGTGGGTCTCTATAGGTCCTATAGCTACGATACCACTGAGGGAGCGTCATTCATATGCGCATCTGCCTGCAAAACCCGCTTAAAAAGGGCTGCAGGAAGGACACCAGTAGCTCACTGGTACTGGTACCCCAGGGTGGCCGTCTCCATGTCAGGTTACCGCAAGCGTGCCGGTGGGTAAGCCTCTTTCTGCTACAGCTGTGGTGCGCTTAATCACTCTCCCCAGACAAAAAGGTGGGCTTATTTCCCAAGAGGTGTCCAAGTACACCCAGAGAGCTCAGCAAAAGCAGCAGCCCGCTGGGTGCCTTTTACCCACAGACATTTGATGAAATTAATGACACAAAAGTAAGCATAAAGGCTAAGACAAATAGAACTGGCAACAACTTGAACCTTTGGCCTGTCCTTTGAAAGTCTCTGGCAAGTCTCAAATCTTCTTGATCTGCTCACTAAAGGGATGACTGTCCCACAATTATTTTCCAAGCGTTTGTTGGCAAGTTGGAGGAGGAAAAAGGCATTTCACTGAAGCTGTTAGTACAAAAGCTCAGCTCCAGCTAGGGCCCTGGACTCCACTTCAAATTATAATATTTTAAGTACCTGAAAATAAATATTTTGTCAGCTGCTGAGAATTAAGAAGTAGCTTCGACCTTTCAGAGAGGGGAACCCTGCGGAGAGCGGCGAGCCTCAGAGAGTTAGCTGCAAAACAAGCTTTGCCCAAGCCATTCAACCTGCCTAGCAGACGCACAGCCTCCCCTCCCGCGCTCCTGGCTCCTCGCAAGCTGCCCGCAGCCTTCGGGGGCACGATGGGCTCCGCTGCACCCAGCAGCTCCTTCCCAGCTGGGAAGCGAGGTAGCGAAAGATGCTGGAGCAGCGCTGTGCTATGAACTGGATGCTACGAGTAAAATCCCTGAGACAGCAACAGCAGCGTGTCGGGGCTTCCTACTGAGAGTTGCCAGTCCGCTCGCATGTTGCTTGTCTGCGCTGTCGCTTTGTGCCATACTATGCCAACTCCAAGGAATTTCATCCACAAGGATTAAAAATACTTACTTTTTGTTTTTAACATTAACTCTGACTATGACCAGGCACTCAGATGGATGCACCGATTACGTCTCAGACCTCTGAGCTACAGTGAACACTGTTCGTGCCCCAGTGATGGCAAAAGGAACCCACACAAAGCAGAAGATCTCTGGGCTTCCAGCAGAGCTCAGAGAGTTAAATCCCTCTCCCTTCCCCCCCGATCTTTCTGCCTTTGGCCTTTAGATCAGCCCTCGTTGCCAATGAGGACTCATCGAAACACCACGAGGCTGGGCCTGTCAGGAAGGAAACCAGCGCGTCCAGAGTTTTGTTGTTCTAAAGACTTTTTTTTTTTTAATTTTATTTTACTGCTCAGGAAGGAAGCCAGAGCCTGTGCTTCAACTCCAAGAATGTCGATTACTCATCCTTCCCTGCATTATTTCTTTTATCTCTCACTTTTATCTACCTTACTCCAATTTTTCCCCCTGGTTTCTTTCTCTACAGTTCCTAGCCACTGTTTTCAGCTGTTCATCCAAGTTTCACCGAAAAAAAAAATCTGGCAACTGGTTCTTCAGAACAAATCCCAGTGATAATGTTTATTAAACAAGCTTCCATCCCTCCCCCCACGCAGCCTTTTCAGTCCTGGTGTAACCATCGGGGTACCACGGCTATAACCACTGCCCTAGGACCCGAGCACCTCCAAAACCTGAACACAACCTCCCTCAGCAAACGGCTGTGCTACGACTATATCGTAACCCCTGCTTTAAAGACGGCCGATGAGAAATAACTCTGCTTGTCCAAGGTCAATAGAGTCCACAGCACAAGCACAACCTACCCTCAGGGCTTTGCCCAGGCAGCCCTTCCCTCTTCCTGCTCTGCGTGGCCGCCAGGAGAAGGCACGCTCATCTCTGCCGATAAATATGCCCTTCGTCTTCAATACCCCCACGCCAGTCAAGTTAGAAACATGCAACAAAAGTAAAATAATTGGTATGTGACGAGTTGATGACACATTTCCTTCGCTGCAAAAAGCGTGGGTCCTGGATCACCCGAACACCAGCCAGCCACCTGAGTACATAGCAGAGGGGCGATCGGCAAGTGGTGTCTAACTGCCTTCTCCTCCCAGGGTCTGCAAAATCCATCACACCACCCGGGGATTTCCTTTTCTTCTTTGCCCAGGTGCAGCTAACAACCCAGACACAACTGGCAACATCTGGGAGAACACAGACCCAGATCTTTCTCATTGACATCGCAACCTTCCCCAGCCTTCGCCAGGGCGTGCCCGCTCCCCGGGGTGGGCGCCCAGCTGGGAGATGCACGGGCTCGAGGGCAGAGCTGGGTCCTCACAGCGTTCCTGAAGAGATGACCAAAGGTGAAACATTTTTTTCGTTTAAGGCCCCTTCTTCCTTGAGACATGCCGTAAAACCTGGGGCCTGATCCGGCCCACACTGTACACAGCTTCCCCAGGCTACAACACCCACAGTGTCTGAGTTACACGCGAGTGAGGCCAATTCGAGTTCTCTCTGCCCAGCCCTGTCTTTCTCTAACACAATCCTCCCCTGTTTCCACAGTCAACGTGTTGTTTTCATTTTAAGAGGGGAAAATAATGAGATGGTGGGAGCGTTACTTCTGGCTAGTGGAGACAGAGATCTGCAGACCTTCAGGGCTTACTTTTTCCAGTCTATCCCAGTCTTGATCCAAATATCATCACACTTATTTCAGTCCTGGACCCAGCATGGGACTGGACACAACACATTGGCCTAATTAAGACAGAAATAACTCGTAGCACTTTTCTACTTCACACTCCCTCAAAGATCTCTTGCTGACATTAAATTTCTGGTCTGCAGACTCCATGCTTCCCCCACTACTGAATCTCCAGGCGCCTTCCACGCAGCTTCCCCAAACACGTTAGCCCCAAATCTTGAGCGACGACAGGCTGCTGATCACCACGCCTCTTCTGTAACCAGAACAACACTTGGAGAGCAACACTTCTGTGCATGAACCCAATATGCACAAAGGAGGGAGCAGCACAGATGGCACCAACCAGCCCCAGGAGCAGACACCGCAGGAGCAAGGCCAGCAGTCCTATACAGGGCTGTGCACCGAGCAAAGGGCAAAACCGAGGGTGAAGAAGCAGGATTATATGAGTTTGCCTGCTTATTTTCACCTTCTCCTGTCTAAGGGGCACCTCCTGATGTATGAGTCCACTCAGGCTGGCAACTTTTTGATTGTGACCATTAAGTTCCTCTCCTCGTGCTCTGCACGGGGTTACCCGGGTCACTGATTGCTCCTTCATCTCCCCAGTGAAAAAAAGGCCAGTGGTCAAGCTGCCTTTCTAGGGAGGCTGAAGACAAGAGCTCAGAAGGGAAAATCTGTCACCCTGGCTGAGGACTTTGCTGGAGGCTCACCTCCAACCTATAGCGCTGGTAGTGGGAAGTGAAACTGGTTTGCAACAAGAATAAACAGGAGAAGGAAGCAGGCTTCTGCAGCCCCCTCAACAGCGCTGCTGCGTTTTACATGGACCCCTCTGACCTATGCTGATACCCAGCACCCATCCACAGCTGCCAAGACCTCGCAGGATCATCCATGCTGAGAACAGCAATGAGGAGACAAGGTTCCCTCCGGCCTGCATGGGCCAAAGGTTGTCCTGGGTGCGGAGTGGCTCAGCTACGGCATGGCCAGGCCACCCTGATAAGGCTCCCGCTCGCCCAGCCCAAGGTGCAGCGCCCAGCATGCCATCTGCCCCTGCCAGCCCTCCTCCCCACTCGCTCACAAACACCCTCGCATCGCCACCGGCACAGCGCAGGGGCTTGGGCGGGGGGTGCCGGTGGGGAATTTTGTGGAGTCTCCCCCCAAACAGGACTGGGATGGAAAGCTCCTTAAGAGATCTTCAGTATTAGAAGCATGGTTGGAGGAGAAGGCAGAGCTGGAAGCTGGTACCAGGTCTTTCCCTAGCCCGGCACAACCACCAAAGCAGGCTCTCTGCCACGAGACACTATTATCCCATGCCTCCTTATAGCAAGGGATGCTCCAGGACAGATAATTTCACATACTAAATGGCTTTGCAAGTTGTTTCTCAGAGTGCAAGGAAACAATGTCAAAATCAGATGAAAAGGTTGAGTCACTTTTAGTTAAAAATATCTTAATTTGAAACAAAGTACCAAAAATCCCAATAGAACGAAATGGGTCACAAGGGCAGTCCCCTGACTTTTACTTTTCGCTCTGCCTACAAAAGCTCTTGCGCGTGGTGAGCCTTTACCCCAGTGGCACGCTGCTTGCCAGCTGATTGACGCCCCAGCGCTTTCTGCTTTGCTTTTCGTACCAGAGCTGCAGAGCGTTCTGCCCTGCTTCCAAGGCCCGAGCCCGCGCTCGGGAAGCCGGCCGTGCCAGCGAGCCCAGCGTCTGCAGCCGGACACGTCCCACCACCCTCACCCTGCCCAGGGCTGCAGCACCGCACATCTGCAGAGCCCAGGCGAGGCTGCGGGGCTGAACCAGCAAAAAGCTCACGCGTAAAAGCTCCTGTGTCTTTCCAAATGAAAAAGTTGAGGTTGTTACTCTGGCAAGAGCCAGTTACTAAGAATCGGTGCTGCAAGGACACGGTTTCCAGCTCTTCCTCTGAGGGGTATCAGAGACATTTAGTGCCTTCCTTTTCCCACTGCAGGACAGCCTGCTATTCTCAAGAAAAAGTACAAAATACATTCTTGCCCTGCAATTCAGTGAGAAAGCAGATCTCAGTCTCAAGCTACCAAAAAAAAAAGGTTTTAAAACAATACTGATTAGAAACAGTGTCCCAAGCGAGGAAAAATACTGTGGAAGTGTCCCACACCTGAACTCAAAGAGCAGTTTCACTGCCACCAGGACGCCCTCCCCACGTTATCAGCATTTAGGACAATAAATCTCTCTTTTCCCCACTCCTTCCCAACATTGCTTTTCTCCTTCTTCTGTTGCTCTGGGTACTGCTGCAATTCAAAACGCCAGCACATAGTCAAAGGAGAAGAGAAAGTGATGGCTAAAGAAGAACGCCCAGCTTATCGCAACCACCATCCACATTTTAAAAAGACGAGACAAAGAAGAAAAGGACAGACACAAATAGTCCCAAAATCCACAGTATTTCTTCAGTCAGAGCCTTCACTGACTTGGGGCTAGGTCCCAGAGAAAGGCTGCCAATCTGGCCAACAAATGCCCTAGTAGCAATAGGAAAACACTTCAGCACTAAGATGCAAAGAAAACTGAAATCAGGGTGATGAGTTTGCCCCAAATATCTGTAACCTGCAAGTTTATAGACACAGGGATCACTCAGGTCAGCAGGCCCAAGCAGGCAAACAGTGAGGTTGCACAAAAGGGGAGAAAGACACATGTACACGTTACACGTGTAGCTCTACAAAAAAATACACGTGCCCTTTTTCAGGGGGAGCTGTACAGGAATCCAATCCCACATTAAATTTCCCAAATAGAAATCCATTATTCTTGACGAATTTCAATTGCTTTGCATAGATGAAAAATGTCCTCAGAGGTCCCCAAATCTGCTATTCCACCCTGAGGAAGAGAGGTGAAAAATTCATAGGCCATCAAGCTAACTGACGCGATCGAAGACCACCAGCGACACGAACCGCGGGATAAAAATTGTCACAATTTGCTTTCAAAGGTTGCTTTTCTCGGAATATGGTATTAAAAGAAAACATCTTTGCCCCCACTATGAATTTGCATTAGAAATCCATAATAAAAATAAAGCTTAATATTATACAAATGGGCACAGTTCTCTATAGTGCTCCTGATGCAGATTAAGGTTAGGCAGATTTTAGATGACAGTTATTTACCTCAGTCTAACACCATGTATGCACAAATGGAATTTATTTTATAGCTGCAGATATTAGCCAGAAAAGGAGAGGAGAGGAAATCTTACAGTCTCGTGTAAAATATAATTATGTCTGTTTTCTACTCCTTGGAAGGCAAACAAAGAGGGAAAAATGAATCTGCTGCTAGCATTTAATGGGACTTGTCTAAATGATGTCAAACAAATAACAACCAGCAACAATTCACAAACACCTTCACTTTTATTTTTTCCATACAGGAATTCCAGAAACCGAGACCTTGTTGCCTGGAACATTTGTCCTCCTATGAAGCAGGATTCGGCCCATGACTGAGTACGTCTCTCTCCTTTGAGACCTTCAAATTATCAAAGAAAGAGAAAAAGAAAAAAAAAAAATCACGGAGGCACTGATGCTTATTCTCTCCCTCCTGAAACGTACGCCCGGTCCCCTCGCTTCTCCCAATTCCTTATGCAATTGCCACCGATCGACCAGGAAACTGTTGCTAACTCTTGAATTTTTGCAAGTTAGCAAGTAAAATAATAAAACAATGTTTTAACTGTCAGAGATCCTGGCTTGCAAAGTGCACTTTGGCCATTTCCTTTAATAACAGTAGTTTAGCGGTAATGATTTATAATAGTTCATAATATTCTACTAACTGTACTATATTAATAATACTAATACTTTGCCCTTGCCTAGTGTCTTCCATCAGAAGATATCAAAGCGGCACACGCCGCTGTGAGGGTGGTATGGCTATATCCCCGTTAGGGATCGGGAAACTGCGACTCCGAGCCGTGCCCAAGGTCAGGATTCCCGGTCCCCAAGCCAGCACGGTAGCCGCCGAGTCTGCCTTCACTCCTCCTGCCGCAATTTTGTGACAGCAGACGAGTCTGATCGATGGGCCTGAAGATTTAATGTGATTAAATCCTTCTCGAAAAGCAGGGCTTGGCCAGTGGTTTTGATGGGAAATACCGGGCGAGACGGGGAGTTTGCCCTGCAATTGTACGATAAATACCCTCACGCCAGCTTTCAGACACACGGGGCAAAAGAGGAGCGATAAATATTTACTGCGTCCGTGCCCACCTCCCCAGCGGGAGATGGATAAATATGACATTGAGGTGTTGGTCGGCGCTCCAAGGACGGCGGTTACGAGCCCTGACACCAACTCTCGGGGAGTCCAAAAAGGAAGAGAAAAATGCGCGAGGCATCGCCGGCATGGCTGAGACGACGTGAAAGCTGCCCGGATGGCAGCGGCTGCATGGGGAAACATTTTGGAGGAGAAAACAGTCCCAGCCCTCCCCCTCAAACGATCAATTAAAAGCCATCCTTCTGCCGAGAGAGCCGGGCAAGGACAGCAAATGAGGGCTGAGAGCCGAACAGCCGCCCAGCCGGGCTCTGCATGACAATCACTGGGCAGGGGAGGCCAGAGGGGTGGCAGGGGAGGCAGCCCCGTCCCTCCTCTCACCATGGTGACTCGGTATTCCGACTGCGCCAGATAGCCCCGAATCACAGAAAGAGAAATATCAACTGGAGACCGGCAGACCCGAGGCAGGCCAGATGGCCCCGCAGCCGGCAGGGGCTGCTCCCATCCAGCCCTTCCCCACTTTAACTGTTCAAACATTTCTTTATCCCGGCAAGACAATTAAGCCGAACAGCATGGAAAGGCGTCTCGGCAACAGTTTGCAGAGGGAGCGGGAAGGTTGTTGCCTGAAAAGCAGAAGAAGGAGGCGATTGCTGCATACTCCGAGACCTGGCTCAACGCCGCACACCCAGCTCCACGAGGACGGCACGTTTCGGGGGGTGAGACAGGGACGGATGCGTGGCCCTCATCTCTGCTACTGCCCATCTGGCTGCCCACCCCGTCAGAAAATCCACTGTTGCTCCTTCACTCCTCCCATATCACACAGGGCCCTGCACAACGGAAAGCAAACGTTCCACTCGATTTATTTCATTATTTCATTATTTCATAAGCAATGTTAAGCTTCCAATTTCCCGTGGTCACGGCTGATTATTATTAGCAACAAAGCGTCACTTCACGTTAGACCCCAAATTTTATTGGCCTCGGCAGCGGTGCATCCCGACAGGAAGAGTCGTGAGCGACGGCTGTGTGCACGGGTGGAGGTGTGCACATGTGCACTGCCCCTCCAACCCACTGTTCTGCCACAGAACAGAAGAAGATAAGATAAACCTTCTTGCCCCAGCACACGTACATATGTACACACACAGAGCTCTCTACATAGGTCCCAGGCCGCAAATATATAGCCCAACACACAGATGTCTAAGCAGGTGGGTCACTGTAGAGACCGTCCTTGGTCTGATTTCCAAAGCACGACGTTATTTAGGAATGCCAGCTGTGGTCATCACAGCCCTGATGTTCATCACCTGAAGTGTGATTTACATTTGATCAATAACAAGCCAGTTGTTTCAAAAGGAAGACTAACTCCATGCTAGAGATGTTGTTTAAAATCCTAAAGTGGAACAAAGAGCTCACTAATACGGTGCACAACCTCTCTTGCAGGTGAGAAACCGGTTGCAGGACAAAACGACTGTGGCCAGATAACCAAGGTTAAATATGATTATAAAAAATAATAATCAAAATAATGTTAATAGAACCATCCCCACTTCACCCAGCAGTCCCAAGGGATGAGTGAGGATCCCAGCCTGCCCACCAACTCAATTGCTCATCCCCAGGGCATGCCAGGAGCTGCGCGAGAGCCACCAGCAGAAGTGGGGAAACTGAGGCTGAGAGAGCCAGGCTCTGGCCAGAGGATGGAAGTGGAACAGGTGGCCAGGATGTAGAGGATCACCTTCACACATCGGGCTGTGCTCCACAAGAAGTCACAGGCAACACACGATGGAGACAAAGCAGCAGACAGCAATGGGAAACCATCTTCTGTGGTCCCAGGGAGGCTGGGGCGCAGGCAACCTCGCAGGGACGGCAGAGGTGTCCCCTCTGACAGGGTCCAGATCTTTGCCAAGAGATCCCGGCTCTGGCACGGACCTCTGCCTGTCACTTTGTAAGAAAGCAATGCCATGGTGACTGGGTATAGAAGACCACTGGGACAGATTTTATTAGAAGCAAAGAATAAAACCAGAGATCTTTTTTTATTTTTCTGATTTTAAAACAGGGCTATAGATCTCTTTTGCAGAAAGGAACATGCCATTTATTTCCACTTCTTTTAGGAATCTCAACTATTGTACACTTCTTAAAGGAAATCCATAAAATATGTCTCCCAGTGTCTTTAACACATGCTTTACAAGAAGCCCCTAAACTCTAACAAATGGCATTATTTTTCTCAGTAAGCACCTGAGAAAATGGGCCCATCTAGCACACATTACATCTGCTGCTCCCTGGCAAGGCTCTGCTTTTCTACGTGCTCCCCGTACGCTCCACCGCTCCGGATGTCCTGAGGACCTGCATTTTACAGCAAGAGACAACTTGGCCAAACGCAGACATCTCAGCCCAATTTGCTGCGTAACAAGGAAGCAAAAATCCCCCAGATGCACCCCAAAGGAGATGCTCTCCCTTCATGGGATGCACGGAATGGGTACCGCTGGCGAGCAACACCCTGCTTGAAAAGTGAGGAAATGTTCACCCAAAAGATTGAGCAATCTCTGCTGCCCAAATACATATCCTACAGGGCCAGCTGCTACGCTGGGTTACAACAGCAGACATCCCAAATAATTTCACTGAATTCTGCGAATTTCCCCCACTGGTGAAAAGAGGATGAGGCTTTGCACCCATGATACAGAGGACTAAAGAGAGCAATTTCCAAACACTCCTTGAGATGAAAATGCCTGACTTTGGATTCTCGTTATGCTGCAAAGCATCTCAAGCGTAAACCTGTTTTTCAGGAAAATTAAAATTCAGTGCATCAAATTCCTTTTTCTTTTTTTGTTTAAAAAAAAAAAAGAGGCAAGTTTCTTAGAAAATCACCATTTAAGCTATCAGGTAAAACAAATATTTTAATGAGCTATTAAAAAAAGGTTCTCGTACAGTGGTACAGAAGAAGATGCAGTGCAATCACAGTCATTCACCTTCCATGTAACACAAGCCCTTTCAGGAATCTGAAAAATACAACTAACGCATTGAGCTCTGCAAATCTGAAAAGCACCCGTCAGACGCGTAAAGGTGTTGCTGAGCTAAGAAAATTTTACAATTTTTGCTCACTGCTGTAGAAAAGCCTTACAACATTTTTGCCTGGAACCTACAGCCACCTACCTGCGACAGATTCTCCATCAGGAGCACAAGCAGGCAGTTTTTACAACACGTTACATACAACAATTACACAAGGAATCCACAAAACTTCTCAGGGGCCAACAGTGAGAGACAACAACCCCCCCCCCAAAGTATGCATTTATACGGAAACTCCGAATATATGTACGCAAATATCAATGCAACACAGGATCACGATTATATCTGCAAACCGTGATCTCTCAAATTCCTCACTGCGGAAGTTTTTCTTTTCTAATGGTCAACATCCAAGATCATTAGGATCCTCCAAACAGCTCCGCCACTCTCTCTCTCGGCCTCCAGCAAACACACCCATACGGGCGTATGCACACACCAAATAAACTCACTGAGTTAATGGAGCGAAGTTTCCATGGTGCAGTATCTATATGTGATGGGAATATGATACAGAGCCAGCAGACATATTTAGTGTACGCTGTCCTGGTAGTTACAGAAGAATTTTAATGTCGATGAGATATCGGGGACGCTGCGTTTGCTCAGCTCTACTGCGCAGCAAAGCATCTTAAAGAAATTTAACAGTACGAGTAAGAAAAACAACAAAACACCTTCCACTTCTGCCCAAGTTTTCCAAGCTGCCTGCAAAGTTTCTGTCCTGCTTCCTTTCCCCGACAAGTCCCCTGCCGCAGCGCCGGTGGGGCGGGGAGCCGGGTGTCACCGCGGGGAGCTGGGTGTCACCGAGCCTGCCTCCCGCACGTGCCCGTGTGAAGTCCTGTTGGCTCCCAGGAAGGAGAGGACCCGCGTTCGGCACACGCTGGTGGCCAAGGCAAGGTGTGGTGGTGGATGTGGCTGCGTCTGTCCGTCCGCAGCTGTGCTCCATGTGGTCTAATTCATTTAACAGATTTACTTCTTTAAATGGGATATCTGACAGGATTTCGCTAGCACGATCCATAGCAGCTGATGCGCTCTAAATTCATTTAGCTAGCGGACCCGCTCCGCCGCCGTTATCTCCCGGAGTATTCTTTCGAGGAAGCTTCATTTCCACAGCCAGGTTCTATCGATAAGGGAGAGAGCATCGACGAAGATGTCTCTATGCCTCACCATCTCACCTGCCTCCCCCCCCCAGGATAATTACATTACCGGCTTACACGCACACACATCCACCTCCGCTCCCACCTACAGCCGCTTCCCCTACGGACCCAAAAGGAGGGAGAGGAGATGCTGAACAATGCAAGGAGCTCACGGCACAAAAAGTAGCACGGTCGGGGTGGATCAGAAGGAGAGGGGGGAGACAGATAAGAGACTGCATTCATAGCGCAAGGAATACACGGCTTCTGCCTTTGGTGGGAATCATCCTGCCCTTGCAAACGCTGACATAAAAGACACACTTGCAGCATATTTCAAAACCCAAGAGCGATGGATTTACAAGGCAGGTTGATTTTATGATGACTTTTATTGAAAAGGTACGCTGGGTTTAGGCAGATGCCTTTTAGCGCCAGTAAGTTAGCACAGCGCCTAATTCAAGGAGACAGCCTGAGGAAGCAGCGCCGACAGGGGAGAGAGAGCCACAATGTCTCTATTACTCTCCTCGGCATCATAAAGGGGAGAAGAAAAAAATCACATCTGAAAAGGAGAGGAAGGAACGGTGCAGCAGGTTTTTCTTGCGAAAAAATGTAGTAATAACAGTAACAACAACAACAACAACAAAACTCTTTCCTAGGAAGAAAATTCAACAGAACAAAGGAGCCCACTTGAAAAACAAAGCACTCACTCCTTGGTCTACACGTCTGGGCTTACAGGAAAACTCCAATCATAAGTCAGCGCTCTGCACTGGGGTACCAGACCACTCCCCATGGTGGATCACCTCCCAGCTCAGCAAAGCCAGACGCCTGCCCCTCCTGGAGGACAGCTCTGCCCCTCCATGTGGGCAACACCACAAGGGACGAAGTGGTGGGGAGCCAGGAGTCGCAGTCATGAGTGCGTGGGTTGGTTTCCTTCAGCTCAACCACCGACCTGCAAAGGGGCACATCACCACTCAACAGGCACCAAAGCGGGGAAACACTCAGAGGAAGCACACGGTGCAACAGCTCATTGAATTGTAAGAATGGATTTGGGTTTACGTCTCAGAAAGGGAGCCCGGTGGCCAGAAATACTCTTAAGTCAACCAAAGGAAAAGGCGTCAACCAAAGGAAAAGGCACCTTTGTCCTAACCTAAGATGTGAGTCCTGAAGGTGACGGCTCTGCTCTAAGAACGGTGTGCATGAAGATAAGGTCAGGAAGAAATACCTGAAGAAGCAGGGGGTATATGTTTGCCGCAAGCTCTGGGAAAGTTTCTGGCTGCACGCTCCAGCTGACTCCCTGTTTACACACATATATGTACCAGCACCTGTAGCCTCAACCTGGGGCACGGACACCATTCTGCACGGTCAGCCTTGTCTCTCCAGCGGCGCGCTGGAAGACAAGCTGCCTTCAAGAGCACCTCACCTCAAAACCTGTCCATGCCCATTTAGAAGAGGCAAGGCACTGCTGCGTGGCCGAGCCTGGCAGGCGGGAAAGGCTGGCTTTCCTCTGCCTTTAGCACGAGCCACAGCCCTGCGGGACAACCACCTGCTGAGTGTCTCAACAAGGCGCCACTACAGAAGAACCAACAAGTCGACAGAGGTACTTACATCTGTCACTTCGGTCTTCGGGACTGGATGAGGTCTCCCGGTCAGAAATGAGGCCAGAAACAGCAAAGATCTTCTTCCCCGTATCGTCAACTTTGAGGGAGCCAGGGGAGCTGGAGGGGAGCTGCGTGCCAAACTCGTACTCCTTCCCATCAGCGTCCGAGAAGCGCAGATGGGGTGAGTCAGTGTCATGGCAGTTTTTCAGGCGCTTGGCCGGTGTAAAGGCTGACTGGTAGCTCTCCCGGTCCTCAGTAGATGCAAAGGGACGGAAAGCCCCAACGCCACTGTGGTTCAACATACTGATCGGGGTGCAGTCCAGGTTGGGGGGTGCAAACTGGGGGTGGAGGTGAAGCAAGGACGGAGGAAAGTCACGGTTTGCAAACGCTCCCGGCACCCCGCCTTGCCGGTGATACATGGAGGCAAAAGTATATGAGCCGTTGGTAAAGGGAATATGCACGTCCTTATCTGCTGACACGGGGACCCCAAAAGGCCTCGGCTGCTGGCAGGGAATGGAAGCATCACGGCTGGCTTCAGCGGTGGAGGCGAGAACCATCAGTGCTGGGGAGGCCAGCGGGTTGGGGAGGTAGGGTGAGTTCTCCATCTTGAACGCTGCCCGGTGTAAGTCCATCGGAGTCTCTTTCCTCAGCCGGATCACAAGCGGAACGATCTTCCCCGGAAGGAAAGCAAAGCGGTGCCTGGGAATGGAGCGGGGAAAATTACTGGAGCATCATCACCCTCCAAACGCTGCAAGGAAACAGAAAAGAAAACACAACTGGTTGGGTTTCTGCTCTCATCTCCCTGGGACGCTCCAGCAGCAGGGTGGCCACATGTGTTACAACCCACCAGCCGGAGACGCACCACTGTTCTCATTCAAGAAAATCAATAGACAACTTCACATGCTAGTGGAATCAGCTCTGGCCCTCCAGGTTAAAGGGTATCATCTAGTGCAGGCGAACGAAAGGAAACCAAACTTAATAACATGCAGATTTAATAACCCACTAATAAACAAGGTTCGGTCTAAAATTAAGATAGTAGCTCCAAATTATAATTGGAATTTTATGTGGCAAAAGAGGCATGTACATATAATTGCAATAAACTTGAGAAAGCCCCCCCCCCCACACACCACTGTTTGCTTGGGGGGGGGTTCGTGT
>Ga0065711_1029234_pt1 | contig 37020 bp, 26 predicted proteins | sample Hoacrofraction12_FD_59098 | JGI IMG/M metagenome (GOLD analysis project Ga0065711, IMG submission 59098) | Hoatzin crop microbial communities from Cojedes, Venezuela - Epithelial fraction 12 v2 (version 2) | ecosystem: Host-associated > Birds > Digestive system > Esophagus > Crop | place... | reverse complement strand
GACGGCACATGGTATGGAATACCGGGCTCTGTTTGGCCAGGTGGGGTCAGCCCCCACCCCCCCAGCTGTGCCCCTGTCTGGAGTCCGGTGAAAATTAACCCTGTCCTGGCCAAACCCAGGACACTAGGAAAACTGAATCTATCCCACAGGTGGTCTTGAACACATTAAATAGCTTATTAGTAGATAACGACTTTCTGTCTAAGCAGTTCATTTATTTGGTCCATTTGGACAAACAAGATAAAATCAGATCAGCTGCTTTTGCGTACATTTCGTAAATACTTGATATTTCACAGCTCAGCTGTCCTTGGAAAGAGTGGCCTGAAATACCACCTGTGGGACAGAAATAATCCTTATAATACTTGGAGAAAACAAGTGGCCGCATATTCTTAGTGATCACTGAATACAAGTTGCTGCTGCAACAAGCCCTTTGGCTCCTAACTGTCTTTGTAACCTTCACTCAACCACAAAACGTTTTACTCTTTATCCCTCTCTTTGTAGAGTTTAAAACAAATCTTTGCTCTGTAATCAGTGGCTGATTCTGCACTGTTGTACTGGTTCTGGCTGGGATAGAGTTAATTTTCATCACAGTAGCATGTATGGGACTAGGTTTCGGATTTGTGCTGAGAAGTGTTGATAATACAGGGATGGTTTAGGTACTGCCTTAACAGTGCTTGCGCAATGTCAGAGTCTTTTCTGCTCCTCACCCCACCCCACCGGCAAGTAAGCTTGTGGGGCACGAGAAGCTGGGAGGGGACACAGCTGGGACAGCTGACCCCAGCTGACTGGAGGGATATTCCATGCCCTGCAATGCTGTGCTCAGCAACAAAAGCTGGGAGAAGAAGGAGAAAGGGGGGATGTTTAGAGTGATAGCATTTGTCTTCCCAAGTAAACGTTATGTGTGATGGAGCCCTGCTTTCCTGGGGATGGCTCTGAACACCTGCCTGCCGATGGTTAGTTGTGAATGAATTCCTTGTCTTGCTTTGCTTGGACGTGCAGCTTTTGCTTTACCTATTAAACTGTCTTTATCTCAAACCCAAGAGTTTTCGCACTTTTACACCCTTCCAATTTTCTCCTCTGCCATGCTGGGGGAGCGTGAGCAATTGGCCGTGTGATGCTTAGCTATCAGCTGGGCTTAAAACACAACTGTGCAGAGAATTTTCCTGTTAAGAAATGTTTACTCATCCTAAAATATTACATAATAGTTAAATGAGAGACATTGCAGGAAATCATCAGTTGCAACCCTGAACTTGACTCTTATGCTAATGCTTTTGTGGTCTGCAGCGAAGCAAATAATCTTGCAAATCTAAACATTGGAATGTCTTGTTTAGCGTAGCTATCACAGAAGTATGATCAAAGAGATTTCTCGGTAACCTAATGATTAACTGGTTTATTTTTAAGACAAAGAACCCTGAAGAAAACCCAGTCCACATCTAATATTTACCAAAAGAAAATAATTTGGCAAATCAAAGAATAGATTTGCAAAAAATGAACAACTGAAGTTTGGAACATTCAGAAGACCTTGAGGTCATCTTCTGAAAGTCATTATAATGAAGACACAATCAGTTTACAGTCTTCTGAGACGCACACACTTACCCATTCACCCACCTGCCCCTGGAACCTTTAACTGCTACCTCTTAGTGTAAAATGTTATTAATGTCTATTTTCTGCTGTAATTATCTCATCTTATTCTTATCCCTCCCTTGCTTCCATTTTCACATCCTTCCTATCATCTTTCCTATTTCTGAGAAGCCCTTCTATCATCACTCAGTCTCTGGCTTTTTCTTAACCCGAAGATTCTTACTGGCATTAAGCTTCAAATAAAAGTTGGTGAAGCAGAGATATATCTCAAAATGCAGGAGATGCAGACAAATAGGCTTTTGGAAAAACAATAAGAATGTTATGTGATGAAAACTAGAGACTGACGATGAGCAGTAGGGAGAAAGCTAATGAAGATGTGTTATTAAGCATATTTTCCATTTTTGACAACTTTTCTCCAAGGAAGAAAGACTGGATCATGAACCAGTTTTCAGCCCAAGAAAATGGCACCAGTGGTAATTAGTAATGCTGGCTAAAGCACTTGGTTTTGGAGAATTGGTGTAAAAATGTAGCATTTTGAGGTGAACTCTGGATTTGTAGAAGGGAATGAATCGTTATCTTTTCCCATACTCAGAAATGCAGAAGGACTTTAAATACTCAGGACTTTAAATTTCTCTGCAATTCCTATGAAGAAACCATAACACTGCTCATCTGGGATTTACTTTCACACTCCTCTTTTCTGCAGTGGGATTTACTTTCACACTCCTCTTTTCTGCAGTGGGAATTTAATAGTCATTCAATAAAATCAGATGTTCTACGTGTAATTCTACCTGGAAAGTCTTCATAATTGTGAGAACAGTCAGGTGCCCCTCATCAAAAACTTTGTAACTAGTTTTCTGAACAGTCTGGAGCGGACTACTTTCATGAGAAAAATTTGCAGACACAAACAAGTCGTGATGTTTTAAAATTTAATCTCTAAAGGCTTCTTCAGTTGTAAATGCTCTCCTAAACTAGCAAATACATCCTGTTCATTTTCTAGGTAATAAAAGACTAAAAAAAGCTTATGAAAGGAATTGATTCCTGTAGTTTCATGTCATCCGTACAATTATAAATATGCTCTCCTTGGTGTACGTACTGGGCCACATCCAAGCTCCTAGTGGCAATCTTTCCCCAACTATATTGGAAGTGATGCTGCAGCCCATTAGCATCCAGCCCTGGGCCCCACATCTGTGACAGGAAGGCAGGCAGCCAGAACTGTTGCACCTGCTGAAGACCATCCTACTTTTTTAAAGGAACAACAGGTAGTGATTGTTCTGTCTCATTTTTGTAAGACTAAGTGCTTCTTGCTCCTTTAAATTGCTCAACACAAACGATGGATCACAGACAGCACAACCAAGGAAGACAAAAGAAAGACCAGGAACCCAGCAGAGCAGCATCTAAGGAACCGTAACGCTATGCTCTTTTCACTTCCCATAGTGGCTTACTAAGGGCCCAATAAAATAGCCATCTTCTAAATTCCATGAGACCATAAAGCTCAGGCATTGGTTCTACATCTCAGGATGTTCTGGGAAAGAGACTCATCAGATGGACTCATCAGATGTGTCAGTTGCTTCCTGGTGGATAATCTCAGCCAAAGAAAGACAGTTCATGGGTGGGATTTTTCCAAACTCCAAGGAATGCAACCAAAAAAGTGCAGAGATTAGCTTCCTTTGGAAACTATTATTTTTACTAATGCGCTATCTGGAAAACAACACTGCAAAATATTACTGTTTCAGCAGATTCTGAAGCTCAACATCTCTCTTTTGAAGGAGTGTAAAGTCAGAATCATAAATGCTGCTCAAGATACCAGGCAAGAGGAAGCAAAACTGAACACCTCCATTCCTTGCCGTTAGATCTCTGTTTATGACCTTCCTCATTATCCTGCACATTGCTCCTGCCTTTGTTTCTCATCTGATGCTCCAGAACCACTTCCTCCAACTGTGGCTGTCAAAGGTCCTTCTTAACTGACCATAGGAAGATGACAGGTTTAAACCAATAAATTTTACCAATTGTTCTAAAAATTATTTCTATGTTTCTGTTGGCATACCTTCAGAAACATGAGTATTTGGTTGCAAAGGTCCGAATGCAGTTCGGATGCTAATTGTTCCGCTTTACCTCTGTAACACCACAAGTCAACAATGCTGTGACAAAACCTGAGATTTCTGGTCTTGATTCAGATACCTGCCCCTGTTCGGTAATACCTACAATGTACCCTTATTTCAGGGACCTTTTCCTTGTTTCTTAAAACAGCCTTATTTCTTTGTCCTTTACATTTTGAGTAACAAACCATTATTATATGTCAGAAAGTGAAACCTGAACCACAACTCCTCCTTTCCTTCTCGTACACATTCCTGATTTGACATGCCCTGCCCATTCTGACTTATTTTTTGAGGGTGTCTCCTAGAATTGCTTATCTCAAAAAAAACCACATCCTTTGCACAATGTAATAGATTGTAGTTACATTCCTTTAGAAATTTTAGTCCATTTTATTACAACTCTCCGATCATTCAAAATCAAAATACAGTGACTCATCTTTTAATCTTCATTTTTTTACCTCCTGTGTTCCACCCGTTTCTTTCCTGCACAAGCAGCATACAAGGTGATTGTAATGTGGAATGATCTTTCAAACTGAATGCAAGGGAAGTAATTCTTTCAGTTTGTATCTTTTCTTCGGTACTTTGATAATACAACACAACTTGGTCACAAGGAGGAACTAATGCTGAAATCTAAGCTCTCCTGCTAGATTTCAGGGTTGAGGGGGAGGAATATTACAAACACTAATTTGTGTCAGGATATTCACAAACATAAGCTACATTTTGTTGATGCTGGCTTTTCCCCAATGTTCTTTTCTCGAAGTGCAATTAGGAATCGCTACCCTAGCTTGCTTATAGAGCTTCCTTTCTCATTTCCCCCATCAGTTCTAGAAGTAGTCTTGTCTCCTCAAACTGTTAGATAATACTTCAGTTTAGTGAATACTACATTATTCCTCCAAGTCACTATTCACCAGATAAAGCAGTGTGTCATACTGGACGTGAATGGAAGCCTCAACTGGGCAAATATATTGACACGATAGGAACGCTCTGCTATAAAACTTCTCGATATCAAGACAAATATGCATGAACTCATTTACTTTGATGAGGGAAAGCTAACTGCAGTAGTCAGATCCCAAAAGAGGATAGAAGGAAGGCAGCTTTAACTATGGATCTGCTTACCTCTCCATACCTTCAGTGACTTGGCAAAGGACAGGACAAACTTCTGCCTTGTCCTTTCAGAACCTACCCTATTTTGGGCAATAGAACTGTAGACAATATCCTGGAGGAGTTCAGTTACCAACTGCTTATTTTCAGAAACTCACAGGTGAGGAAGAAAAGAGACACAGCCAAAAAAAAAAAAAAAAGTAATTCCTCACAACTACAGGAAGATTAAAGCTGTTAAAGATCCATGGAAAATGTGCAGTACTTCCTCTGGACAACCGCAGCAGTCAAATAGCTGCTGGAGAATGGAGCAGGCCAATAAACATTCACTTTTCAGAAAGGAATTAAACCTCATATTGACAGGAAAACCCATGATCAAATTTGATCTGTAGCGAGTATTTAATGTGGACTCACTGAAAAAGTATTTGTGTCCCAGACCTGAACTGTGATTTTCCTAGACTGAATCCAAGCTTCCCTTACAAGTTCTTGCTCTGACATTTGGACAGGAAGTGGAACACAAGATACTGTAACTAATTCCAGCATCCCTTCTGGGAAGCTGTTTTGAAAGAAGAGCCATCAGCACTACTTGTGAACTTGTACTGAAAATGGACTTTGGAAACAAAACAAGCCCTTGTGGCATCGGAGGCTCAGTCAGCGCCCTTAATGTTTCAATGCAAACCAAATGACAAAAGCATGACATGTGAACAGGAGCAATGACAAACTCCTTCCATGGTAAGAAAGCTTTACATGAGGAGAAAAATTACCTCACAATAACCTACATTCTTCAAAGCTTTCAGATGAAAGTGATTTATTACAGAAAATAATTCCACAGTGAATCATTCTGACTTTTCTTCAAAATGCCCTAGCATTGTAGCACAGCTAAACCAACAATCACTTAAATAAAATATTAACTTCATCAGTTGCAAAATAAGAAGAAATGAAATAACATGACTCAATGGAAGTTTCAGTAAGAAAAACCAAAAACAAAACCAAAAACCCAACCAACCAAATGGAAACCCACTTGGTATAATCAAAAGAAAATTTGATCAATCCCTTTAAATTCACTAAGAAAAAAAATCACTGCAACAAATTAGCCTCATACAAATATGAATTTTATTTACAATTTTCCAAATTCTCAGTCAAATCCAACTTCTCAGTTAAATGTGCAGCATTTCTCCTTTAAAACAAATACTGTGTTCTTTTTACATCTGCAATATGGAGTCCATAGGTACATGCTATTTTAGGCATCTAATGGAACAAATTTAGATCACTTTATGTGTGTGTATAACACCGAAGGTATCTGTGAAGACTCTTTAAAATGTATCTACCTCAGGAACAAACATTTCCATAACCACTTTCTAATGACAATTAGCTAGGAAGGTTTAAAACCCCAGTATTTTATACCAGGACATACTGTTCACATATATTTCAGGGTGTGCTACCATGTTCATATTGCAAAGTTGCCTGCTGTATAAGCAATGCCACTGAAATCAGCCTAAAGATTACCCAGAGATTTAGATATTATTCAATGTGAATAAAAATGGCCATTGATGACTTTTACTCGGGTATGTGTAATTATGGGCCAGTCTGTACCTGCTCTGGTACCAGTGTGATGTGATCTGTTCTGAAACTTGAAACCGCATGAGTCATTATAAAATCTTTTACAACTGTATTGCACATAAGGTCCTCAAAAGCACAAATCTACATAACCATGTCCTGAACTCAGAATTTACCTGCTAGGTGTCATGAATAAAATGAACCAGATGGTGAAATTGTTTATTTTTCTCATCCCAGTGTCTGTGAAAGAAGAGAAGAGGGAGAAGATATATACACTTTGGAATCCATTCAATTATTTGTTTCTTCTGCATGTGATTTGTACTTCAGAGATGAGGATTTTTAAAAAATAAAATAAAAAGCCAGACAGATCTTGGATTTCTCTTTAAAAGTACCTCAGAAACATAACAAAAATTCAATTTAATTTTGATACATATTAAAACATTTTAGTCAGTTCTGCCCGACAGCATAACACGACAGAAATGCACAAGACTTTAAACATGCTTTAAAATGACATTCAACAAAGTATTTAAAATTTAATAAATAGCATACAATCACACACAAATACATTTCATACTGGATCTTTAAGCCTACTAAAAACAGACTGGCAAAGAATAAATAAAACAGTAGTTGACATTTTTGTTTTTAAAAGGTGTAGATTCTTATTGTCACGCTAGTAGCCACATATTAGCCTTCTAATCGAAAATTGGAAGTTATGAGCTTTTCCCCCCCCCACTGATGTTTTTTGATCCAACATGTAATATCATAAAAAAAATACACTGAAAGGGATTTTTTTTTTTAAACAACCAGTCTGCAACCAAGTAAACCAGTTTTTAAATACAACGAATAAATAGGGAATTAGTAAAGCAAATTCAATTGCAACAAAAATGCAACACCCCAAGAAAAGAGCCATGGAAATATATAGCCATTGCAATATTAGACAATAATAGTACTTAAAGTGATAGTGCTTGTGCACTAAGCTCATTAGAGACCTTAATATGATTTTAGTGCAAATCCCTTGAGTCCAAACAAGCTTTATACCCTACAGTATTAGGGAAAGATCTACTACCAGTTGGAACTTACTCTGTAGTGTATTTGTACATAGTCGATATTTAAAGAACTAACACATACTGTAATATCTTCGACCCTTTTTTACTTCAAATCGAAAAGACTGATGACTGGGGATTTTACATACTATTTGGCTGTACTACATTAGATTGCAGTTTAAGAAAGTCAGTGCTATAAAAGCTTTTGCCATCAGTTTGTCTATTATATCTAAATTTCACAAGTCATTGCATTGTGTACTTTTGAAAGAAAGAGAATGCTCCTGGAGAAAGTTTCTCCTCCCTTTAAGTAAGTTCACATTGTGATGAAATTCAAGAATATTTAGACAAAATGTTGTATAAACTCAAAGAAAAGTACATATTTTACATTAACAATCCTTACCAGCATTTAGTATATTAAGTTACAAGTATGTTGGCAATAATACAACTGAGTCAATTCCTAAAGGAAAATAATTCTGTACAAATTCACCTGTTAATATGGGGTTAAACAGGCAGCCAAGTAAGTCTTGAGCAGCCATGTTTCTGGTTTGAACTATAATACCAGGATAAACTAAATTTGAAACTAACTGGGTAACTTCAGTTTAAAGAGTAATCAGATTATACTGGATACACACATCGTGTATTCAGAGCCATTAAAATGTTCACTCTAGTAGTTCCATAACATCATCCAGTATAAGAAATGTTTAATCAACCACACAGGCTAAAACAGCTTTAACATAATGTTGTCCTGGATTTTTTAAAACTAAAAACTAGTTTTAATTGTGAAGTACAAAACAATGACAGATATTGCTCCAACTTGTACACAATCTTTCCTAAACAATCCGTACCTAGCAGAGTAATAATGCCTCATCGTCACTAGTTTCATTTTTCACTGTTGCTTCTAAGCAAGTGTCGGGTATCTGGGCAGTGTGTACGATGCCACAGCTCTCACAGGGGCCATCTCGACTGCATGACCTTACACCGTGATGTGTTGCACTGTAAGGCTGTCTAAGCCCTGGTCCTTGATCTGAGCTGAGATCAAGTAGAGGTCTTGAACAGTCATTCATGTCAAAGTCTGATGCTACATCAGAGACTGGAATTAACATTTCAACATCATCATCCTCTTCTCTTCCACTTACCCCATTATCAAGCTGTCTCAAAGGACTTTGGTTCTGATTCACTGAGCTTGATCTCCCTAACGTAAAGCGTACCCAGCGTAAGCCTTGAGTCATACGACTTAGCGCGCTAGTGAGCTGGTGACGTGCGGGACTTGTGCTTGGGGGCTCTACACTTGTCACTTCTCTTCCGCTATCCGTGTTACCACTACTGCCGCTCTGAGCAGAGGAACTCCCAGCTCCGACCGTGGCTTCTATTGCTGTTGCAGGAGGGACTTTCTGAGGCAAGGTGGCAGCAACACCACCAACTGCTCCTGCTGTGTCTCTTCTTTCATTTTCTGTGTCTGTATCATCAGATTCAACTGAAAACAGACTTCTGTGAGTATTATTTCTTTCAGCTTCTCTACTAGTACTTTGGCTGGCAACACCATCTCCATCTGCTGAGACCAAAGCCAATGATCCAGAATGACGTGACCTTGCAAAATTAAAAATTCGATTCCAAATGTTACTTGATCTGCCAGCAATGGGAAGTCTGATTGAGGTAAATCCAAGCTGAGATCGTACTGCCAGTCTCAGGTTTTCCAGAACTGAAGCCTAAACGAGAAGACAAGCAACAATCATGTGTTGACAGTACGTTGGCACTGTTCTAACAAAAGAAGAATGACAACTATTGTGCAAAACAGCACACAACCACAAAGTTAAATGTAGAGTCTTAAATATTTAAAAAGTTGTGTCGCTAATGTTAAGGATCTGGTGTATGCAGCAATAGGCTATTTCAGAAACAAAGCAGGCATGCAAGAAGTCTAGATTCTCTTGCGGAAAAACCATCATGAACAGAGAAATAAAGTGGAAACACGTATGGAAGAAAAAGGGGAGTAAAAGAGTAATGAAGTATGTAAGGTATATTTCTGCCCAAATCAAGGACCTTTAAGTAAAGGCAAAGTGGAAACCAATGCACTGTAACCTGGATACGGAACACTGATTACAGAAAAGTACAGTGCAGACTCAGTGCAGCAGGTATGCAAGATGTGTTACACACAGTCTTACCAAGAAGATAAAGCAGTCACTGTGGATTTTAGAGTACAGTACATAGAAACATGCATCAGAAAGTTTAGGATTTAAAAACGAAATTTTCCAGAAAGGTTTAACAGAGGTGACCTTTCTTTATCCACTACCATGGGGCTGCCTAGAATAGAGACTAAATTAAACATCCTCTCTAGCAGAGGCTTGTAGTTTGATTTTTTTCCCATTCTGGCATCATCAGTTAATTCCAGTTTCAAAATGCTTTAATGCCTCTGTTTAATTAAAATTATCTTATGTGTTCTAAACCATACATTTCCCAACTTCAGTATCCATTTTTCTAGTCATTCAGCTGTAGAAAATGCATACCTGAATTTTTCTGCTTAAAACCTTGTATAACTTTTAAATTGTAAGGTAACACAAATACAGTAACACCTTTGACTTGGAGGTCGCTTACTCAAACTTACAGGAAACAGTGTCTCAGCTAAGTAGCTCAATTCTCAAATACTAGAGTAGAAGATGTGCCAGATGCCCATGATTCTGCAAATATTCACTGATGTGTTTAGTTGCAGGATAAAGTCCACTTTTGCCATCATCTTCATTAAAAGATGCAAATATACAGAATATTTTTCAGAATAGTCTTCCACCACCCCCCAATTAAACACTTAACATGCATGCATGAAGAAGAAGAAAATGAAATGCTACAGAACAAGAAAATGCAGATCAAAGTTAAAATATCTTTGTTTCAGTCTCCTTAAATTTTAAGTGGCCTGGCTGCTATTTTGGAATCTTACCTGATTTGGTGAACAAACAGGAAAATCTTCAACTGGTGGAATTAAACCCTGGGCAATTAACTGTCCATAGGATGGAGGAGCTTCTCTTCTTAACAGTTCAGCCTCAACCCTTGACAAATGAGTTTCAAATGATCTTTCAAAGAAAAAAGAAATTCAAAGCACATAAGACTACGATGTATATATACACTTAAAACTATGTCAAGCTATTATAATCTGAAATAATAAATTTCAGCAGATGAAGTTTTATTAATTGAAATTTAATTGACAAAGAATATATAGTAAGTCCTTGCAGTTGTTCCTATGGGTCTATTTGGCTGAGACAAGAACAACAAAATCAACCTAACAATAAATTCCTAATAATAAAAAAGGATGGGCTAAATACAAAAGGTGTGATGAGAGATGTTTATATTATTTTATAAAAACTGAAGAATGTGCAATCCTGGTATGAGATAGTCTACAAAAAAACAAACATGCTGTTAAATACAGAATTGAGATATTTAGTTGCAGAAATACAGCTTTTCCACCTTGCTTTTTTGTAACAACATCTGAAAGCTTAAGTCTCAATAGTTAAGTGATCAGAATACTTCTCTTCCCTTTTAAGGAACAATGGCTTCAGAAATCACATGCAACAATAATTATATGTCAATAAAAATGTTTCAAGTATAACAATAACAGATATGAAAACACTTTAAAAATTTACGCAAGGCCATCTGTTCTACTTACCTTCGCTCAAACATCCTGAGTGAGTACAATTTACAAGTACATCCCAGTGCAATGACCAGCAGCAGTCCGCAAATAAGACTCCCAATGACAGCTGCAGTTATTACTCTAGTGGGCACAATGACCGGGCAATTCTCTTCATCACTGCCATCACCACAGTCATCTTGAGAATCACAAACCCAGCTCTCAAACACACAGCGGTTATTTTTACAATGAAAATTTCCTGGCTGACAGAAGAAGCAATTTTTTTCATCTGAGCCATTAGGGCAATGATTCTGGTAGTTGCAGCGATCTGAACGAGGATAACAAACACCATTTCGAGAGCAGGGAAACTCATCTCTTTGGCACATGGTGCAGTTGGTTTCATCCCTTCCATTCGGACAGTGCCAGTAGCCATCGCAGCGCTGCTGCTCTGTGTAGCAACCCCAGTTTCCACCGCATGGGATTTCCCAGGGCAAGCAGAAGCCATCTACTTGATAGGTGGCATTGAATCCTCTTGCAGCATTCACTTTGTCAGCACAAAAATGCACTCTTATCTGTCCTGAGGATGAAACAACTGTGAGTGGAGCATGAGAGTCAAACGCTGTTAGCACACGCAACAGCTTCCGTGGGTTCTCCTCCAATCCGTCATATATTTTGACATAGTCTCCATACCCTGTACCATCAAGTTTAAAATCAGTGAATCGCAAAATTACTTTGCGATGGTCACCAGTGTCTATCAGCCAGGTGCAGTTGCTTCCAGGTGGGTAGAAGTCAGGATAGTTGGGAGAACTGAAGGTACCATAAAAGTATTTTAACCACTGCCCGCATGTTGGCACATCACAGTCTATTTCGTCTCCCAGGTCAAGACAATCAATGTTACCGTCACATTTTAAAGATTCTGGAAGGCAAGTGTAAAGCTTGGTGAAGCGCGAAAGACACTGGAAATAATTGTTAGCACAAGGTTGAAAGGAAGCAGCTGTCGGAGGATTAGCTTTGGCACAAATTTCTTCGTCTGAGTTGTCTCCACATTCATCCATATTATTACATTTCCAACTTTCTGGAATGCACTTCCCATTAGCGCAATGGAACTGGTCACAATCACAATTTGGTTCATCAGATTTCCCTGAAAAAAAAAAAATTAAAAACATGTTTTCTTTTTAGAATTTAGCACTTCATTGTTTGTGTCACGTCTTTATTTGCTGCACCAGCTAGTGCAGAATGGGAAAACAACTACTTAAAAGTCTCTGTAAATCGACACAATTTTCAGTAAGTTTCAAGATAAAACAGTTTTTTTAGGTGGAAACACTGTCAGTACATCAGCATAAGCCTCATCCTTAGCTGCTTTCAGTGAAATAACTTTAACCCAAGCAAGAAGACAATGGTCATTTATAGTGACTGAAAAATCTGGCTTCTAAGGTGCTACAAATAAGCCAGAAAAATATTCTTTCTCTCCTCCATCACTTGAAATACAGAAAGATTTTGTCCTGCAGTACTGGTTACTTTCTCAAATTCTTTCTTGTAAAAGCAGCCAGACCTCTCTCCTGTCTTCGCCGGTTCCTACTTTGTACCAAAGGATCTATGTCAGGAGAGAAGCTGACAGTTGAAGATTACCTATTACCACCAACCAAAGAAAAACAAACCTCTGTCCTCACCTCCCCCCACTGCTCCTGCCTTTCCTCCAGCAACTAAGGGTGCAGCAAACACAGAAACACATGCTTGCCTGAACACAAAATTGTACTTTAAAAGTGAAGGATCCAAGTAGTGGTCCAGAAAACATGGGGTGGGGGGGTGGCTGTTGTGGGGCTTGTTTTATTTAAACTGGGGGGGGTGTGTGTGTGAAGAGACACTTTTATTTAAGAAAATGTAGTCTACTGGCTACTACCACACCTGTAACATCAAGAATATTTTTTTCAGGGCTTCATCTATTAAAGTTCCAACCATGTTAAACACAGAAGCATAGCTGGGAAGCAAGCTATTTCAGCTCTGCAGCAACTTAGCTGAGTCAAATACTGCTGCATCATTTTAAATCACTGCAATTTCTAAAAACTACAGTACAGACTGTAAAGTTGGCTATAAAACAAACTGCTGTGGTCAACCCTCCAAAAAAAAATCAAAAATCTAAAAAAGCTGGAGTGCAGGTGGCCCTACACAGCAGTAACTCAGACAAATATATACTAAATCTAAATAACACTAAACTTAGGGTTTGAAAAAAGAAACAGGAAGGACAGCACGATGAACTTACTGAAATACAGACCTTCCCAGGAGAAGCAGGTTTTTGGAAGGGAACTCTGGAGTTCACCTAATCAAACCATCAGCTCAAAGCAAGGCTAATGGAAGTCTGATTGGGTTGTTCAGGGCCTCGTCCAATCAAGTATTTTCAAAGTTCCAGTGCTTAACCACACAAAGTGATAGAAGTCCTCATATCTAGTCTGAATTTAGCTTGCTGCAACTAATCTGCTGTGATAGATCAAGTCATATCACACCCTTGTTCTCCTTTTTGCTATTTTAGTATCCTAGAAAGCATTAAAAAGAAATGCTTTACCCTGAAACAATTTTTCAAAAACAGATGCAACAATGTCAGCATTAGAAAAAATTCACGAACGCTAAGGCTTTTTAAAAAATGAATGCAGAAACAACATGAAACCAACAAGAGTGATACACGTTACGAGTACTGCTGAAGAGTGCTATAGTCAATAAATTCACTGACAGAGAGTAAAAGGAGAGCAAAAAGAAAAGTGCTGCCAGTGATTAAGTTTTAGAAAAATGTTTATTTTATTAAAAAAACCCTCAAGAACAAATCTAGTATAAATTATATGATCTTCTTGTTCTGTTACATATATAGATGTAGGTATTTTTGTAAATACACGCACTCACATGTCATTCATAATTTTCGTATGGCAAATATCTAGTATGGATTTTGGACTTGAGTTTGATACCTGTAAAAGTGAACTACTAGACTTGTCCTGCCTCGAATGACTGTATGCCATAGGTGGAGGGTAAATATAGTATATTATGCTTAAGAAGAGTACTGATTATACTCTAGCTCAATGCTTCGACCTTGCAGAACCTAGATATAGCAAGGAGCTGTAAATATTAATGGCAATACTATAGTAACAAAACAGGATACGATTTCAACCTAAGCTCTTCCTTCTGCGGGCTTTAAAACAACCCAGAAAAGAGTTGCCTGCTTGATCTTGATTTACTATTTTTAATCATTGATCCCCAAGTCATTACATCAGGAAAGTTTACATATGAATCATAAATTAGAGTGTACTCTGTACTTTTATTAACTCTGTTTTCGACTCTACATCACCATTATTAAACCCCATCACATTCTGATACCCATAATTAAAGAGGCTGATAAATTAAAGGGGGTGGAAGGAAGACAGAGGGAAGAAAGTAAAGTGACACAGAATTTACTTTCTAGTCAAGTACTGTTCCTAACTGGAAGGCTTTTTTTGTTGTTGTTTTGTTTGTTTAAAATGAAGTATGAGTATTTACATGGAAGATATTACTTACTTTAGACAAGAATTAATTCAAACAATTCACCTGGCTTATTTTCCACATCACATTTTAAACATGGAGCTCCCTAATGGTCTCTTTTAGGCCTGTAATCTATATCATTTCCCTCATTGAAGACAAGTAGGCCTAACTTGCATCCATGTAAATCAGGTATTACTATTTTTCCTCTTTTTCTAAGATCACACACCACCTTTAAGAGCAGCCTTAACACTAGATGAGATAGTTTAATGAGGTGTTAAACTGAGTACTATGGTATGATACTAATGAGAAGAAATCAAACAACATAAAGGCACAGCTGAACATATAGCAAAAGTGGTGTTAGTATTTCAGGAGTCTCCTCTTCACATTGGAGAGCAGAAATGATCAGATGATTATTAAAGCAGATTTAGCAACTCTTCTTCTATATACAGCTCAGTGTACAACAACAGAAGACTACTCTGATCACGGAAACACTACACTACCACCTCAATCATTAAATACTTCCTAAGTATCATATCAAGCATACGGACTAAGCTCAAACCAAAGTTTCAGCAAGATTCATTTAAAAAAGCGCCCAACAAACAAAACCACAAAAAAACTCCAAAACTAAACAAAAAAACATTTTTTGAAAAGACATTTAAAAACATTGGATGAACGTCTTAAGTAATCTAAATTGAGTACTACTGCATGATGCTAAAAATAAGAAATCACATAACAGAAAAAACTGCTTATTATTGAAAATGTTACAGCTTCTTCCAAAATGGGTTATACACTGAAATTGTTTCAAGATCAGAGGAAAAGAGAGGAAAGGATTTTCAGAAAAACTCCACTGAGCCTGTGGCTTGCCCTCTCCACCCATTCCATGTGTCTCTTATTCAAGATGTCCGTCCTTCCTTCCCAAAGCCCCTCAGGCAGGAATAGTGCCTCCCCTCCGTGCCTACCAGGAGATAAGCAGGGCAGAAGCTGATCCCTCACACAGCATTACGGGATGTGTGGGGGCAGTTAACAGAAACAGTAGTAGGGAAGGACTGATTCGACAATGGCTTCCCTGCCCCCCCCATCATGTTTTTTGGTGAGACAGCAGTAAGCAAAACCCAGGTAGAACACTGCCCTGAAAGCTGAGCCAGCACCAAATGCAAGGCTGCATTACTTCTGCCAAGACTTGCTAAGCTGCAAAGAGCTGAAGAGTAGAGCAACTTTTTTTTGTAGGTTTGAAAACAGATGGTAAAAAGGCATAAACCCTCCTGGAAACTTTAGGTTTGTGAAGGAGCTCTGACAAGATGGAGGAAGCCATCAGGCAGGAGTGCAGAACAGAGAACAGGGACAAACATGGCTTAGGATAGAGGAGATCAGGGCTTGTTTTACTGAATCTTGGTGGAACAGTTTTGAAGATGGGTGGCAGTGGATAGGTGTAAGAAAGTATGTGTTGTTTTATGGAGGAGGGGTGTCAAAAGTTAGTGCACAGAGATTTGGAGCAGGCCAGAGAGCGGAGTGCAGGAATATACTGAAGAAGCAAGAGAACCCAAAACCATTATGAAAACAAAGAGAAATCTAATCGAGCATTTTTGATGAGGATGCAGAAAACCATGAACCATGCTATTATATAATTTTATATATATATATATATATATATAAAATAATACTGTTTAAGGGCAGAAAAAAGTTTGGAGCTAGTCTTTACCTATGACTGTCTTCCTCCTCTCTCTTGGCAACAGCTATTAGAGCAAGAATTGCCCACAAAACAGTCTCAAACTATTACTACTGTTAACTGGCTTATATTGCATACTTGAATTATCCAAGAAAAATTTTGCATGAACAAAACCATGTCTACACTTGGATAGAGTAATTTATCATGTTAATAGGTTTTTAAATTGCGTTTTTTTTTTTAAAAACAGAGTGTACCTTCTGGAGATGGGAAATAATAACACAAATGTAAAAAGAATCCCACTGTTTCTTCTTTCTCTTGCCCTATTTATGCTACTCAGAAGTTTACCCAACCATTTTAACAACTAATTTTACTTTGATGAAAAAACTTCAAATCTTATGTTAAAAAACCTCCCAAGTTGCCCAATATTGAATTTTCCCCCCCAAAATCATTCACTCTGCTTATTACTGCAGACACTAATTCCCGCTTTGAATAGTTGAGACTGAAATAATCTACACAATGTATACTTTCAATAAGCCTTGAATTGACTACAGGACATGCATACACTATACCCTGCTACAAGGAAGCAGTTCTTGAAACAGGAAACAAAAAATGAAACCATAAAACTGAACTAGGTATCATCTGAAACATACCAGCAAAGTAGACTAATCTGAAGCCTTTTCTGGAAATGCTATCATCTGAGTGAAATCTGATCCAAACATGATCCTGTGAAGAGATGTATGGTGAAGGAATGGAGGAGCCGCATGCTCTGTAGCCTTCAATATTCTTGTAGCTTCCAATTGTCAGCCAATCTGAGCTGCATCGTCGGGATCCCTCAACGTCAAAATCTTGAAAGCTGAAAAGAAAAAAAAAAAAAAATCAAAATTGCTACCGAGCTGGATATTACGCAACCAAGCTGATGAATTACTACACATAAAAATGGAAGTTAGCTGTAAGCTCTTAAAGAAGCTCAGTTTTGCTATAAAAAACACATTAAGCCTTCATCTAAAAAAAAAAATAATTTAATAATTCTATTCATGCAATTGTCTTTATGAGTCTCATTTAATGATGTTCATATACTATTAAGTGGCTTTATTTAACCCAAATGTCATCAGACTTTGGCTAAGTGTAGCATTAGCTAATGATATAACTTGGCATTAAAAATACAGCTACATTGTTCAAAACTATGATTTCAGTTAAGATTTGCTCCCAGTTGCACTACTCGGTTACCTAGCGGATATGTCATGGAATGTCATGGTGTGGCTACAGCTTTATCAAGACATGTTGTCATGGTAATGAAGCGTGAAGAGGCAGGGCAAAACAGTCAGCACAGACAACATAGCAGTAAACCAGAAATGAAATGTGAAATGTATGCTAGGTAAATGAGCGGGAGGAAACAATGTAAGAGGAAAAAAAAAAGGTTTTATGAAAAACAAAATGTATGAAAAAGTTTAGAAAGCATTTCTAGTAGACTAACAGCTCTACCTACTTTACATTGCATTTATGCCAGTTTAATACTTAGTAGAAAGACTGTTTAAATTAAAAAGCAGTACTTTAAAAGACTAACTGATGTCAAAGCAAATACTTCGTAATGAAGAGCTGCTTCTTAGGTCAGCAGGTCGGTACTGGAAACTGAAGTAAATCTGTAGCTAATGCAGTTTCATTTTCAGCCTGTGAAGCAGTACTAATTTGTATCTTGATGCTAAAACAAGCCTAGATTTCCCTTGTGGCAGTAACGCGGAATGAACTGGGGGGAACTTGAACCTATGATGCAACTTTTTTTACATTACTTCTTTAGAAAAGTTATAACGTACATGAAAATGTGGGGAGCTGACTGCACCAAAAGTCAGCATTTCCAAAACTGCAACCATTATCTATTGATTCTCTATTTACACTCTGTCACTTTTAAGCACACCATGAGACTTCATAGCAATGAAGCAGTACAGAATTTCCCCTACAAATTTTTAATGCAAAATTCTTATATTTCAGAGACATTAGAAAGAAATCAAATAAATGAGCACAGACACTTTCTCTGGTTGCCAACTCTCCAGTTGAAAACAAATGCTACATGGCTGTGTAAGAGCAAATCAAATAAAAGGAAAGGGAGAAAACAAACAAAACAGGAATCCTACATTTACAGGAAGGAAGAGGAAATTGGTACATACACAACCGGCAGTTAAAAATGTCTAGTCAGCACTTCTTCAATCCATGCGGTTAATACAGGAGCACCATTACCTTATAGTAATGATCTCCCCGGGGTTTGCATGGATGTACCAGCTACAGTTGATTCGGGCAGGATACTCAGAGGGCCACCCTGGACTTGTGATTGTCCCGCTTGGTGATCGAATTTGTTCTGGAATATCTCCACAAGCTAAAAAATACGTATATGTTGAAAGCAACTTGATTAACGCCATTTTTTTAAAAGCCAGTAGGATAAAAATCAATCAACACTTACCAGGAAAAATATCGCACGGAGTTAGATGAGGTAGCAATAAAACAAATATCTAAAGTTCGTAATGGACAGAGCCAAAAGATGTTTTCCAGTGTTGCCAGTATAAAAGTTTATTCTAATGTCAGTTAGTACTAAAGATTAAAAAAGATTACTCTATACAGACACTGACAACTATATTAGTAATATGGAAGATTATGTATTTCCTAGTTTTATTTTCAGCTTCCACAAAGAGTCAGTTAAATTTAAATATGCATTTACACCTTATACTTCAAAATGTGTTAGAAGGTGAAAAATAAATTAAAGCAAAATAATCAAGGAGTTGAAATTTCCTGTTTCAGGAAGACCTATGCCTGGCCATCACTTACCCCCTTCCAGCCCTCGGCATGGAAATGATCTTCATACATGATTCCAATGTTTGGAAGGCAAAGAGCAACTACTGCAGCACACTTCTTTTATAGATATTAAAAGTTAGGTTTACGAGAGATTATTCTGAAAAGGGACTCATGTAACTACATTTCTGAAAATGGACTAGAAAGCTTGTATTTATACGACTAATTCTATGCAACTGAAGTAACAGCTATTTGCATTCATACTTTGTTGTAGGTGTAGCTTTCTGTATTAGCCTTAACTCAGTTGCTCATTCTTTTCACTACAGTGTTCTCAGCTCTGCTGATTTCATTTCAAGTGATGTACTTACTAGTTTTATGGGTTTGTTTCACTGGGGGTTTTCTCTCCCCTTAGCGGCCTTATATCCAGCACCTGTCCTATAGCATATTCACAACCTTCACATAAATAGGAAGGCCAGAATACTCTTGCTACAGAGCCCGAAATTATGAGGAGGTTTCAGAGGTCAGAAATCACATTAAAAATAATTGCCCTCTGTGCTCTTGTTTTACAATTTCCTTATGCCAGTCCAAAACTTGTGGGCTCTCAAAGTTTACTGGTAGCACAATCAGTTACACACGGCAGTACAAATGGAAGAAATACTACAAAAGAGGAGGCATTTGCATTATTGTCTGATGATCAAAAGCTTTTAGAATGTTTTAAATTTTGAATATGTATTTGATTAAAGTAAAAAACCAGAACTGATGCAGTGGTCAAACACAATGAAGAATGAACTGCATTTGTAATAGTGCAAAAGCTATAATAATGTAATTTGTAAACAAGTTATTAATTTTTTCCTGTTTTTATCCACAATCATGCTTTAAAGATAATTTTTCAAGACTATGGGGACCTGAAATTATTGACTAGCTTTAATACCATAAAAAGTCATATTCTTAAATGATTATTATTACTTAAAAATATTTCTATATGGCATAAGTACATTTCTAAAAATAAGTTTAAGAGGATTAAAAGAAAAAAGTGCTAGCATGTGCCTGCACTTTCTCTATTAGCGTAAATATAGAACTCTAGAAACAAAAACCTAGAAAACAAAACAAACCAAAAACTCTAGGAAAAAAATCTAAGTAATTTTACTGTTCTCACATACAGCTTTAAGAAAACATTGCTTTAAAAAGTTTTTCACATGTTTCTTATTAGAGCTTCATTCCTGCTGCACAGTTAAGTATTAACATACTTTGACTACAGAACATAGGACCTGTCCTAATATCTAGGGAGAAAAAAAGTCTCAAAATAGAGAAAGACACTATTTTATTTGAATATTCTATAACTATTGCCTGGAAAAGTTCTTGTTTTAATCTGGAGCAAACCCTATAGGTGGTGCTCTAACACCATGAGAGTTTGGAACCCTACTCCTGTGTGAGTGATCTGGATCTACTTTACATCTGTTCAGACAAGAAACGGAAGGACCGGAAAGAAAAACTGGTTATTTGCAATTAAATGTTGAAGTAAAATAACATTGTCAACAGGTATGAAACAAAAACACACGCAAAAAAAAGCAGAAGTATGTGTAAAACGAATGTACTAAGCTTGCAGATGCTGGCAAGCAATTCCACGCACTACTTGGGTCCTACTGAAATAATGCTCAGCTTAAAAAAAGTTCCCTTCAGGTGAAATTTATACTATTACAACATTCATCCGGTTTTAGACATTTACAAACTGACATATGAGACTGTGTCACTAAGAACTTCTGAGGAAGCTTTTTTAAGTTTGCCTGACAAAGAAAAACCTTACACTACAAGATAAAAATAATCCATTCAACATATATTAATTGAATTTTACAAAGTTCACCTCTAAAAACTTAAGAATGCTATCAAGATATGTACAGCATGTGTCTGTTGAATAGGAACCTCCAACCACTGCTAGCAACAGTAAAATACGATGCAATTAGCTTTGCAACTTCCTCTGCTGGCACAGCGCACCCTGACATCTACGATTTACTCAATCCAATCCCTGTAGTACTACAACCAGTACTTTTACTTGTTACACAAGTTTGAATGGAAGAAATTCCACACAAAAAGGCTGTAGAACCAAGGCATTATTTTCAGAACACTTTGAAAACTTAGTTTTACTCAAATTTAGGTTTTTTAGCCTTTGTTTGCAATACCAGCCATGTCTCTGTATTTTCTGTATTCTTTTACTCAAGATGGCTTTTTCTCTGTTTCCACTAAAGCTGACCCTGCAGAGCAGGGGCAAAATATGACCATTTCCAGCACCATCCAATATGGGGAGAAAGAAGCAGACGAAGGAGGGCATGAGGAAGCAAGAAAGATCACAGACACTAAAATACAGGGTGGAGTGAACAATACTGTACTTCTGCTGCAGAAGAGAGAAAAATCAAACTGAAGAAAGTGTGCATATGAAGTAGGTGTTAAAAAAATAAAAGGGAATGGACTAGAAAGGGAATTTCAGCTTCCTTAACTTCAGGTTAGCTAGATAAGCTAGATGTACTCACATACTTGGTATACATTCGTTCACTGAAATCTCTTACTTACAACTCAGGAAACAACAGAAATCTCCCATTTGCTTAAAAAGTGTATAAAGGTCAATATCAGCTGTTTAGAAGCTGCACTTCAGAAGTGCTGTCATTTTCAGAGAGAATAATTTCTCAGTAAGATTTTTAAAATCAAGGATAACCTTTTGAAATAAAACAGTTTTAAAAGGAATTTACTATAAAGATAATAGCAAGCCTTTTAAAATCAATTCCTGACCCTCTGCTTATGTAGGATGTTTTTTCTAAAGCTTTTTAGAATATCACATAACATACACTTTATTCGGGTGTTTGCAAACATGGAGAATGTGAACAACACCAAGAAGGGCATGGGAATAAAAAAAAACAATTCCAGTGACAGCGTATAAACCAGACATGTATGAATAGTGGCAAACATCTTTTCAATAAGTTGTGGAGAATTTGCACTTCTAATATCAGTTGCTAGTGGCCCTGCAGGTATTTGTCATACAGGTCAGTTCTGTCTATAGGAGCATAAAATTACAGGAAAACTGACTAGGTTTGGAATAATTTATTAGAAGTGTTAAAAATACATAAGAAACAACTGAACGAAAATTAGAGGAGTCAGGAAAAAAAAAAAGAGATAAGTTTGTAAGCGAGGCAGAAGCACAAAACAAATTAAGAAGGTTGCATAGAGAAGCTAAGATTCATAGTGATGCATGCCCAGCACGTTTTCAAATCTCATGCTGGTGGCTGTAAGATTTCTGGATGAGAACAACTGCCTCCTGCACAACCATTTCTACATGGGTGTTGTCTCTGTCTATGTTCCTCTCAATTCCCCTAAATTCTCTGATACAGTTCTGTTCATCCATTCTCTACCCATTTTAAACTCTTTCCTTCGTGAGCCTTTATTTTATTAACAATCTATTTGCAATTCTGTTTGTTACTTTGCTACAACTCTGTTCAGTAGATTGCAACACTGTAATTAGGACTGAAGACATTTCACAGACTTCAGTGCAAAATAACGGCCAAAAAAACTACTGAGAGGATAAACTGTGCACGTGATTTTCTGCTGTATATGGATTTTCTTGTAGATTTTTTAAAAACACATACAACAGTCTTCTTTCTTCCCTTCTTCCTGAAATTTGTTCACCACCCCACATTACAGAACATGACCATAATCCACCTATGGGGTGTTGACTGGTAAACAGAAGTGAGCCAATGAAAACTTTACCAAATTTAACTTGCAAGTTGTAACAAGAAAATAATTAAGAAACCTATGCAAAAATTCTGTACCAAGATCTAGAGAAGTAAAGTACCTGTGGTAACAGTGAACAACATGTCAAGGAAAAAAGTCACTTCAGAAAAGCAGGGAGAGGGAGATTAGGGATTTATCTTCACAGTAATGCCAGGAGATTAGTTGAAAAGATAAAAGAATTAGCTTTCAATGTGAACCACAAGATGATAAGGTATGCATTATATTGGACATGGTAAGGACATGAATGCAGCTGGATAAATGATCTGAAGGTGTTTAAAACAGCTTAGAGTAAAAAGAGAATAATGTTGTGATAAAGTCTAAACCATGAATAGGGAGGATAATTATTGCATTTGTAACTCTCAGGAGCCACTGAAAGTCTCATTTGGAGAACTACGGGGGAAGAAGGCATAGGAATCTTTGCCTCCAGGTCAAGCTGTAAAGCTTTAATTTAAAATGCCCTTTGCTCTGCAATACAGAGATGCTCAGTAAAAAGGAATCATTATTTTTTTTTTAACTGTTGTGAACAAGTTTTTTCACCAGTGCAGAAGTTCTTCACAGCGGGAGTGGTGGGGGTGGGATGGGGGGTGGTGTTGGTTTTGCAGTTGTGACAACTATGGTGCAACACATCCCAAAGACAGACCTGAAAATACTTCTCAATTTTTCAGATTTTAAAGGCATAAATACTTGTTCTCTAGTGATAGCTTATACTCAAGAGACAACATTCCATTATTGCTGCTGGTAGAAAAAGCGTGCTCATATATTAGAGGTGTACCTGTAACTTGGCAGATATGATATACAGCAGAAGCATAAATACCAAAGACCACAGAGGTCTGTGCTATTAAAACATAATTTAGTAAGGTAGGTCATACAGCCTTACAGCAGCAGCATGACAGGAAATCTACCATCAAGACAATCATTTCATTTTAAATCCCTTCTCGGTAGCAACTGTCCAAGAAAATCGCTTGCTTGGTTTCAGTACCAAGTTAAAGTTGGGATTTAGAAAGATTAAAGGCCAGATGTCTTCGGTTCTATTTTACAGAAACTCTGTTTAAAATTGTTCTGATAAATATAAAGCTGTCCAGGTGTACATGATGAAGTGTATTATCTTCAAGTTCAAAAACATGTTTGGGAGACCCAGATTGTTTCAAGGGAACTCAAAAATCATCTAAATCCATCCCCATCTTTTATACTCGGGCCATGCACCTAACATTTAAGACGTACATACAAAGAACTGCAAGGAAAATGCCTCTGGGTCTGCCTACACGCTTTCTTCAGGTTTTCATTAACAGACCACCCCCGTCCCCATTATCTCAAAATTCTCCACCAAACAATTTTCACTTCATATTAAAAGAGAAACTTTAAGAGTATGCTATTTATTTTTCCCCAGCTGGAAAGTTATTTTAGAAAACAGGACCACCACAAGTACTTTTTTTTTTTTTAATTTATTTTTAAATGGAAGTCCTTACTGGATCTTTCTTCTCAGTAGTTAAAAGGTCTGACTACCAGCTGCTGTTACCTTGTGTAGAAAGTACATTGTGTTCTCCTGGTCTTGGCACTGCCTATTCAAGCATGCTGGCCAAAGTACTGAAAGCAGAGTCGAAAATTCCATTCACCTCTTGCCCAGCAGATGCTTTTCTGCCTGTGTTGCGACCTGTGACACGGCTATTGCAGTAAACAAAGGGGTGAGGGGTTGTTAAAACACAGCCTGCAAGCCGCGTAGCTAGATTTTAGGCTGCGTACCTCATACAACCCAATTCCAGCAGCAATTGTTCCAACAGTGGCAAGTACCTGTGCTGTTATTTTTTACAGTGTGCCATAAATGTACTATATATACTTGGTGCATGACTACTGTTGAAAAGTAACAACATTCTTCACGATGCAGGACAACAATGGATAGCAAAGATCTTCTATAATTAGCCTTCTGACGGTCTGAGTGGCAAACAATGAAAGGGAAAAAGAAGGTAGTATGGTGTAACAGAGACCATCCACTGACTGCATTTATCCAGAAACTTCACCATGTGCACAAGTAGCAACGTTAATGTCTGAAGCGATACTGCAAGGACAACTACAGCGAGATGTGCAAGCTGTTGTAAAAAAGGATGAGCTTGCATTCTAACTCTTATTTTAGGAGAGGTATGTGAAAATAGGTTTGATTTCCAGAGATTAGGGGCAGCTTCCCTACGGAAAGAATCAGGCTTCTATTCTTCTACCCACAGAAGAAGGGTGTTTGTCTCCCCACCTGCACATATGAGCATCTGCATCATAAAACATGACCAGCAGCTTAGCTGACACTGCTTAACATCTGAAGAACAAAGACTGCACACTGGTATTGCTTAATTCCTTAATGGCCACACAGTCACATCACTAACAGAGAACAGTCCCAACTGTGGCTGCTGCCCAGAAGAGGCCTAAGACCGACCTACTGGAAGAGAATGTGGCAACCTCTGAGCAACCTGTGCTGCTTTTATACCCCATATTCTCCCAGTATCTCATCAGTTTCTCGAGTTCTAAAATTCTTCGTTTCTTGTATTAAGGTAACTGTGCAGTCAAGTGTACAGTAGTTTCAGTTACTGCTTCAATCTAATCAGGTGAAACGCATAACTCCTGGATTTATATTATTTGATAGTAGCAGTGTCCAAAATTACATTTGACTAAATTTCATTTCACAAAAACGTTACTGTGGAAAGAAAATACCAATTCAACTTCAACCAACTTTTCTCTTAGTTCAATGTTTGTATGGAAAAATAATTAAGCAGTCCACTTAGAAAGGCATAATCTGTTCATGAGCATGCAGGTATCAATTTTATCTTATGAGAATTTTTCCATGTTCCAGTTGCTTCATTCCTTATTACATGCTGCAAAAGGCAGTAATAATTTTTATAGCCAAATATCTCTTCATAAGATACCAGGTGGCTTTCAATATTTACTATTTAAGTCATGCATGAAATTTAAACATTACCAAAAATGACTTACCCGTTGACACTCCTGAAATATGCACATTTTCAGAATGTTCTGCAAGAGCACCATTTCCTAAAATTAAACATAATGAATAAGCTAATTTCCAAGATAAAATTTGTAAAAATTCTTCAGATACCCTTTCACAGCACAGAAAGAACAAAACCGATGTTATTCTAATTAATACTAAACATTAAAGGTCCACCGTTCATTTTATGATAATAACTTAGAGAAAAACTAAAGAAAAAGTTACTGTACAATGAAAATAAAAAATAAGTATCGTTAGTGTAGTAGGAACAATTAAATATATTTAAATTAAATACTAGAAAGTTAAGGAGAGACTGATAGTAGTAAAGAGTTTTGAGAAACTTCAGGCATTTTAGATGATAGATTTTGCATTATTTCGTACCAAATGCTATTTTCTTTTCAAGAAAGGTTTATTTCAATACATCTTCCCCATCTCCTCCTGGATCAAGATCTGTGAGTAAAGGCTATGCAAACAAAGACATCCAGGTGAAGACATCCATCTATTTCACAATGAATTGCAGCCTATACCCTTCATCCAGAAAGACAGTTCACATATAGCCAGAACTAGCTACCTTCAAGAGTAACTCCCCATCAATGTTCATTAAAACTAAGTGTATCCTTGCAAAGACAAAGACCCATATGGTCATCAACAGTTAAGGGACAAAAAAGTTATTCCTCCAAATCTCATCTTATGTACTCCTCCAAAGTAAAAGCAATCTGCTAAAGCAAGTACGTTTGCTGACAGGTGGTAGCCCTGTTACATGATGTGACAGATCAAGCCGTACTTGCACATGTTTCTCCCACTGAACAGCTCTCATTCTCCTCTCCTTTATTCAACATCTTTTCTTTCAATCTTTACAACAAATTTTTAATAAAATCTTCCAGGCATTTCGGGAGGAAAGCACTACCTTCACAAATAAGCCCCTATGAACATAGAACATCACTAAGCAAATTTTAAAACCACAACTCTTTATGCCTCACAGTTTTCTAATATTTAGTATTTGCCACGTCACACAGATTTTCATACATGTGAAATCAGTTGTTCTACCAGCACTGCAATGTAAGTGTGATATATTTGGGTAACAAGAACCTTAAATAGATGAAGAAAACTTCAATTCCTTTTATACCAAGCTTAAAGACTGTTTGAGTTGACCTAGAATATATACACCTAACTAAGCACCTCAATGTTCCTCCACTGCAGTGGTTACAAAGAAGATGTTTCAGAAATTGCTCCCAGGGTTGACACCAAATGCACAAAGATATACTTTTTTACTTCCTAAAGACACAATACAGTTAGGATCCTGATGATCAGAACTTGTAGAAAAATAGCAAGTCTAATTTTTCTTTTTTTAAAAAACTACATTCTTGGGCTCTTAAAATTGACTTGTTTCCTCTCCCATTTTTAATGTACTAATTTCACTGCATGTATTTACATACCAGTTTGCTTTGTCTCAGTTAAAAAAAAAAAATCCACTCTGTAACAATTCCCCTCAATGTTCAAAAGCCAGAAGTATTTTAAAACAAAAACCTATTTCAAATACTGTATTAGTGAGCAACCATATTCCAATTAAACTATTTTCAAAAGTAAAATATACCTGTAAGTTTTGAAAAGCTATTTTCCAAATAATTTCTCCATTTTGCATATAAACTGACATGCTAAGGAGAGTTTGCTGCTCTGATTTCATGTCTTCAGTAACACTTCGCTCTACATTTACAAAATAAACACCATCTTTCCTGTAAAGTGATTTTACTTCTAACTGATTCCACAAGAGCACATTTCTGACTGTCTTGCTTACTATTATGGCCACCAACACAAGGAAAACTCTTGTTTCAGGCTAAAAATAGCTTACTGGTATTTCACCTTTCAATTACCGTAGAATTATTCACCATTTTCGTATTTTCAAAAAGGGGTTATTAGCACATACAACTACATCTGTGATTGTTACTGAACACTGAAAATGAACAGCATGACAAAAAAGAAGGAATTCACAAACATTTGGAAATATGAAAAATCCCAAAGTAATTACATTGAAGAAAGTCAGTATCTGGACACTCCATTGATGCCCCCAGAATCTGAATTACAGACAAGCTGCCTATACATAAAGACCAGGAAAACTAAAAAAACCCAGAATTTTAATGAAATCAGTTCTGACAAAAATACAATAACGAAATATGAAAATACTGACACAATACTGAAGTGGTGGAAAGAAAAGCAATGTATTTACAAAAAATGGACAAAAACTATAAATCAATAATAACGAGAAGCATACTAAAATGGGAACTCACATCCAAATCCTGTACATATTGACTAAGTATTAATGAGATAAATTAAGAAGAAAACTTAAGCCAATATCCAAAACCTGAATGCTTTAATATTTTCCATCTAAAAATGCTTATGATCTAACAATTAATCTCTTGACACAAAGTGATGCCACATTTATTGTCAAATTAACTTCAGTGATTAGTCAGAATAAGCACTAATGTGTGACGATGAAGTCTCAACTCAGATTCAAGTACTACAGCATCAAAATAAGGCGGGTTTTTAAAAATTATTTACTTGCCAATAATCCTTCATTACATGAAAGATGAACCTTAGAAACCTCTCAGATTATTTCTTCCTTTTTTATTGAAAACTGTCACTGAAAAAGAGCATGTTCAGATGCCATTTAAGCGTTACTAACTGCAGACACCTTTATGAAATTTTTAGGCAAAGATGCTTATATGATCTCAAAAATTGTGCCACACGGTTCCATATAAACTGAGCCCACAAGAATATCAATATCAGGTAACAGTTCAGTAATTTCCATTAAGATATGGGAACATTATAATCTTTGAAATTCCTGTTAGTTTGTCTATTTAATACAGAAGAGCATCAGTATAAAAAAACGTTATCTTAGGTCACCAGTAAGATTTCATATTTCTTAATGTTTTAAAGAACTATCTCCTATTCATTTCCATTTGAACCTCAAGATTTAAATTGAAACAGGTGCCACCTAACAAAAAATTGACACGAAGTTTGTGCACATCAGTTACAGGAGCTGGTTAAGTACATGCAACAGCACAGTGCTGGAAGATACACCAAGAAGCTCCTGCACAAATCCATTTTGCCTGCAAGAAACCAAGTTTGTTTTTCAAAAACTGACATCTTCCATCACCTTTTTTTTTTGCAACTTCTTAAAAAAATCACTTGTGTAACCAGGACTATACCCATTTCCTTCATATACGTTTATAAATACTTATGACAACTAGACCACTTCTGTTAAGTGGTACTAAACAGAAACGTATGTCAACTTTAGTCCTGCAGCTTAAGATATGGTCAACAACTGCATCTAAGTTCAAAAATTCAAATAGACAAGGCTCAAGACAAAAACAAGCGTTTACTGTTTTTTTCAAAAAAAAAAATCAAAATAGAATCTTTGGTAAATATGTTACAAGATATGTTAAACTACTGGTAACTTCTAGGTTAAACAGAAGTATGGAAAGTACTTTCAATGGCTTTCTATTTAAGTGCACGAGTTTGTTGCCACCACTGCTAGTAACATCTCTAAAGGTTCCTTGACTGCAATAAAAAAAAAAAAAATCAGCCAATTGGTTATTAAATGAATTTGACTCTTTGTAATGTGTGTTTATAGTACAGAACAATCTCCAATTTCTGAGGTGCCCTTCTGTCTTGAATAACTTTAAAAATCTCTTAAATGCTCAAAGTATGGTTATGTTCAAAGTTGGTTACCAATTCTGATGACTCATCCATAATTTTTGTTTTATTTCCACAGCACAAAGCCAGTTCTTTTGACCTTCATCAGTTTGATCTATCCCAGTCAAATCTTCCGAGCTGAGATGCTGTCTTGTCTTAGGAGCAGTCAGAAACAGACAACAAGGAGTTCCACAAACACTTGAATTAATTCCTTTGATTTGTGTCTCACAGCTGACCAACCACACAAGCAGGCAAGATGACAGACACTAGGTTTGCCTCCAGGCTTTCCAGAAGTTGGGGCATTTCTCCCCTGTCAGTCTACACGAAACTACGTTAAACACCCCCCAACACACTCACAACTCACTTCCAAACATCCTGCTCAGAGAGCCATGAGCCCTATACTCCTATACAGAGTCTGGAGAGGAGAACAAAACTATGCAGCAGACAAAAACCATAGCCTTGGAAGGTATCTGACTCACTAACATCTTCAGAGTTTCATTGCACACTGGAAGATAAACACAGGCCAGGGAAGCAGGGCTGGCAACAAGGAAAACATCGCAGTAGCAAACACTCCAATCAAACTGCAGAGGAAAACTGTAAGGGGAAAGTGTGGAAAAAATGATGCTTTCACAGCTGAAAAACATGACTTGTTTGGAAAAAATAGCTACTAAGTTCTATATATTTGAACCCCAGACAGCTGCAACGATGCTCAGACTGATGTGGAAGCTAACCACAACGCAGCCGCCCTCATTTTAGGATGTTACCCCCTACAGCCCTCCTTCCCCGTAGCCTATGCAGCACAGCTCGCTCCCAAAATGGGATCAGTACCAGACCCAAAGGATTATCTGCACTTACCTTCGGAGATAAAACTAAGCCTACAGTCCTCAAATTAGCTTCTCCTTTAAGTTTTAATCAAATTCATGCAGTTTTTAAAAAGCATGGCCAAATAATTATGCCCCCCAATAATTAAGTGTCCCTCTTCTTCAAAACACTCACATTAAACAAGACAAGCTTCTGCATTCCAGATACATGAACTTGGAGGTTTCAGACAAAGAATAAGAAGTTTATCTAGATACTGATATATTTGAGATAGCAAATAATGACTGTTAAATGAAAACCACATTTTAATTTTGATCTGACCAAAACTAGTAATATGTATGCACAGTGAAGTGATGACTATTGTAGAAGTGCACCCCAAAAATTTGTTGTATGCAACTTTGTCCACCGCGATTGTAAAATCAAATTTTGTAGCTTCATTTTGGAAGAACACCATGTATCTTGGGACTCAGTTAAATCCAGACTGTGTTTTACACATAAATTAACTTTACTGTTGAAATGAAAAATGAAAAGAAAAAAAAATGCAGTGGCAAACACTGCATTTAAGTTACCTTTATTTTTGCTGCTGGACCAAGTAGTTACTGTCCACAAAAAAAAATCATGCACACATATCTCCACTGAAGCTAAAATCTTCCCTATCAAGATTAAAGCCTCTGCCATTAGCTTTAACAGTCAAATTACAATCCCCCTACAAATAGAACTGTATAAATTGACGAACTGTTGTAACTGAGCGGCTATGAAGAGAGAGTTTTTTCTAAACTACCTTGAGTTAAAAGGTACTGTGGTGGATAATGAATCAGCAGACTGGACAGGGTATTTCTCTAGAACCACAATTATCAGGGACACGAGATCAACACCACTTCCTGTACATAACGTGTTTCCAAACACCCTTTATCACGGTACATGCTCAACTTGCTTTACTTTAGACAATGTACTTCATGACCAAACTTCCTTTTTTCATCCTACTCCCCAAATTCCCGTCCACTCCATACTTTACAAAGAGTATGCTTAACTTGTTTCACTGCCTCTTGTCAGCTGAAGTTACCTTGCATCAATCTTCACCGAATTTTGCTTCTAACTGATCAAGTGTGGATGATGCCACCAAAATAAGGATCTTACTACACACTTCCATGAACAAACTGGTGTTGCCTTACTTATCACCCCACTAAAAAGCCACTTGGCAATGGTCCTATGATGGCCTAGTCCGAAAATAGCAATTCCCTTCTTGATCTAGAGATACAGGAGCTGGAAACCTCCATGATGCCTCCACCGTACTCCAGCACGCTTATCAGAGCTGACTCCTTTTGCTCGCAGTCCCAGGCAGTGGCCATCCTCCCCCCCACCCTTCCTGCACACATCTAAGCACAGAGGTGCAGAAGGAAGCTCTGCCTGCAGACGCTGTCTGTCAGGCTGAACCGCAGCCACGCTCCTCTGCTGCGTTGGTGGGAGGAAAGTGCAAAGGCTAACTGCCTACCCATCATACCTATGGTTAATCTAAGGTTAAGGTGTTGCAGGTCAGAGCAGAGCATGCGGAAGACCAACAGAAAAACAAGTCCTACCACCCTCCTCCAGATAAACTAGATGATCTTTAAAGATCCCTTCCAGCTCAAACCATTCTTTGATAAAAACATTTGTCTAGTATGTAACCCGAAATACTACACTGAATTATTCACATGTAGGTCACATGCAGTTAATGAGCCAAAAAAATTATGTAGGATCCTCCTCAGTATTTTGGCTCAGCCTTTACAACCTCCTCATCTCCTGAACACTTTGCACTTATATTTGTTAAACTATTGTGCATTTAGATTAAATGCATTAGCTGCAGGGATTTAATGCTGTCACAGCAAAGCACTATATATCCATAGGTATATGGCCATACTGCTGCCAAACTCTCCAGTACTGCAGAAGGAGCAGTACACAGAAAATTGAGATCATGCAACTGAGAAAAAAACCCCCACTTTCTACAATCTCAGAAGAACATGAGCGTACAAAAGAGACCAGACTTGTTTTTTCATCCTTTATAACCTAGAAAAGTCTCTCAGAATATGGGTTCTCCTGTACTTTCTCTTCTATCTGTGCAAAATGTCTCTCCTGCCACTGCTAAACTGTATTACAGAAATTCAGACTTTGCCCCCCTCGGAAGACAGGAACAGAGCTACATGTGCAACTTCAACGTTACAAGAGACAAGGAACTGGAAGTGGAGCAAATAGAAAAAAAAAAAAAAGAGCAGTCTGTGCAATTGAAACTTACCCTCCCAGAACAGTTCATGAAATAGACACTACCAGTGCTACAGGGAATGCTTCAAACTAAGGTGCGGCAGAGCTCAGAGTACACAGTCCACTGAAGCCAGGCAACATTTCTCACGTCTCCACATTCAGTAACAAAGCGAAGCAGCAGTGTCATTCTCAGATGCCTACAGAAACCAGTCACACCCTTTACAGGTGACACCATTTTACTATTTCCTACCTTATGATGGCTTAGTTTGCAATTACTGCAGTCTTTTGATCAGAGATATATATGAAATCAAATTAACACGTTTGTGCGCCAAAATCTATTTGGAATAACTACTCAAGATAAGATTCATGATCCAGTCATCTCATTTTCACGTCTTTATTATTCTTTTTTCTATAGTGCATTGCATCTTTGACCAGAAGTTTTTGTCCTACACCCAACTGCTGCTTACTGCCTTGTCAAAAAGCAACAGATGCTTTTGCATAAGTTCACATATTTCATTGCAAGAGGCAATTAAAAAAACATCATGAGAAGTGACAGTATTGACTTTTAGGCATTAACTGATCAATAATCTCCAGTTTAGCTGAAGAATCTTTGCAAGAGTTATTGAAAACTTTTGTATTATTTATTTTTAAATAAACAGTTTGGTGTTAACCAGTTTATGTGCAAATCTTCTCCCTATTTCCTTAGGGTTTAATACTGGAGTCATAGGAACTCCAGGTGGTCATTTGTAAAACAGCACTAAGCTGTTCAGCAAGATGTAAATTATTCTCCAGGTAAGGGAAGAATTAAATAACCATTTATTTTAATATAAAATTGCACATGTAATTGACAGAAAGCCTTTCTGCTGTGCAGACATCAGTGAGAATTCTCTACTAAAGGCAAGCTAAGCAACAGAGTGACAAGGTTTATTCCAAATCCCTATAACAGAAGAACATGTGCTACAAAGAAGATACAGTAAATATATCTAAAATTTCAAACAGTGAAAGCAAATGTTCATACGTTGTCTACTCAAATACTACAATGGCATGATTAATTTATTTAATTAAGGAAAGAACAAAAATGACTAACAGATGAAACTATAGTGAAATAGTGGCTTATTTAAATGTGTTTATGATACAAAAGCAGGAAATAAGCACATAAAAGTTCACTGTGAAAACAGATAAAGCACAGAATTTGTTTACAATACTCAGTGCTGTTATTTTATGTAGTACCATTTTTATTTTGGACTAAGTGCGATGTAGTTTTATTTAGAAAACTAAGACAAGAACTACAGAATCAATTCTGCAATGGAATTGTTTTATGTAGGTTTTAGATTTTTATTTTTACTTTTTACAACCACCAATATTTACCATTTTGTGCTCAGGAAATTATTTCTTCAGTATAAAACAATCGGTATGGTGCTGCTGAAAGTCTGGGCTGTATACTTAAAACCTGTTGCCCAACACTGCATTTTCTGATAACCTTCCCATTCTCACGCTGTCCTTTCCTCCTCACAGAGGCACTTTAAATGATTAGCTGCACGATACTTTCAAAAAAAAGTCTTCATTCATCTCTTGGTGAATAAAACACAGCCACAAAGTTTCCAAATCTACATTTACTGTACAGAGCCCAAACCCAAAATTAATCAGTAGTTGAGTGAACAACAGCACATACCTTTACTCCTATAGTCTTGATAACACCAACTTAAAAATCTCCAAAGAAAAATATTCTACTACTTTTACATTCTTTAGCATTGGAACATTACTCCCCTCACCAAAAAAACGTCTGCATTCATTCTTAAAAAACTGACCATTAAAACAGGTACTCTAAAAATCAAATTCCATTACACAAGCAAATGTTTTGAATTTGAAGAACATACAGTGATCAGGTCACAACAGATCTGTTAGCTTCTCTACCAAAACATAATACATCCTTTATTCTTGATAATTTTATCGTGTTAACTTGGGATTTGTCTACATTAGTATTTTATTTCAAATAAGGAGCATGCTTCTCAATCTCCTGATCTGCTCCACTTCCTGTGCTTTGGTTCACATTCCACTGTGGCCTTGGAACCATCAAACTGGATTCCTTTTAGATGACAGGCTCCTACTGGTAACACAGTCCTCTGGGCCACACTAGAGCTAGTCCAAGGAAAACCTTTCAGAAATGTATGCAGCGCAAACATTAGATCTTCAGTGTAACTTGCTTTGCACCACAAATCCAAACGTGCCAACACAGAGACATCTCCAGCCACCCAACACCCCAAGTCTGCTCTCTGCTCACCACAGCTCCAGTGCTTCCAGGGAGGCTCCACCTCAACTTCAGGCACCAGCTTCAGAGCCTCCGCAGTCATTTAGTGTGAGCTATGCAAGTTCTCTTTCTGGATTCATTCAGCACTGCATACATTATTCACTAATATTACACCAGTTGTGAATGCTGTCACAGCACACAAAATTTACAAAATTCCATATAAAACCACAATGAGGTGTCAGCGTAATGCAAATTTGACATAGATGCTGCCAGCCAGGTGATGCTGGAGTATTGAAACAGAGCCCCCCCCACCACTGGGATATGTCGGGCAAATTTTTGGAAGATGCTGCAGTCTGCAAGGTGAGCTCTCACATTCCTGCTCTATAGTTGTGGTTCTCACTTTCCACCTTCCTTCTCCCTTCTACCAGAAGGGACAGCTCGGAAGGGACAGCTCTCCCGTGTTGCCAATCCAGCACACAAAGCAACCAGCAGGTCTGTAATCGGCTGTGTTAATGCAGCACAAACCTCTCCTCTGGGTACACCAGCAGGAGAGACTCTCACAGGAGAGAGAACAGGAAACACTTTTGAAAGAGATCTTTGCACACAAAATTAGCAAGATAACCCAAGGTTCCTTTATCCTAGGTTGCAAAAGAGAACCTAGTGTAGTAACTATAGCAACTCTGATTTAATGCTGCAGGTGGAAAACAACAACATTTGATCACACCTGTAAATCCTGCAAGGCAATTTTTGAGTCTACTGTCATTAACATACAAAATTTTAAATTCATAGCTAAACTAACTTGACTTAAGAGACGGATTTTTGTGTGAAAGATTCAGCAAAAAAAACAGTTAAAGCTCCTCAATTGTAGTTTGAAAAGGTGGGGACAGAAAAGAACCTGACTTTTTTTTCATTTTCACTAAAAAATTCCACAAACTATTTATAGACAGCTCTAATATACTTGGCAGCAAGCAGTGGAAATTGCAAATCTAGCAGAGACACTGGCTCGGCTTCAACAACATTCCTGATTTTAATTTCAAGCACATAAGTAGCTCTAGTCATGTCAAACCCTATACTTCTGCCGAGCCAGGTATAAGGCAAGTTACTTGACTGCCCATTGCCTGCAAGTTGTACGTGCTCCCAGGTGGCAACCCAGTGCAGCATTTTGGAACAGAGAGTACAAAAAACCCCAAATTACTAAAATTAAACAGTTCCAACAGTGAAAACAGTCTTATAAATTTCAGCTAAGTCTCCAGTAACTTTTAAAAAAAAAGGCTCAGGTGCCTATTCTTAATTAATTAGACCCTATCATGAATGCAAATTTAACAATTTGCCCTCCTATTTGAAAACATTCCACTGCTGTATTACTTACAAACCTAGAAAAAAAAAAAGTTTCTAGCTATTTTAAACAGCTATGTTTAAAATAATACTACTACATTATTTTAAGAGGACTGTTCAGAGCCCTTGTGCATGTTCAACTCTAGTAACTACTTGAGGTGGATTGAGAACCGGCTGAATGGCAGAACTCAGAGGGTTGTCATCAGCGGCGCTGAGTCTAGTTGGAGGCCTGTAACTAGTGGTGTTCCCCAGGGGTCAGTACTCGGCCAAGGCTTGCTCAACTTCTTCATCAATGACCTGGATGAAGAGTTAGAGTGTACCCTCAGCAAGTTTGCTGATGACACAAAACTGGGAGGAGTGGTGGATACACCAGCAGGCTGTGCTGCCATTCAGTGAGTCCTGGACAGGCTGGAGAGCTGGGCAGAGAGGAACCTGATGAAATTCAACAAGGACAAGTGCAGGGTCCTGCACCTGGGGAGGAATAACCCCATACACCAGTACAGGCTTGGGGCGGACCTGCTGGAGAGCAGCTCTGTGGAGAAGGACCTGGGTGTGCTGGTGGACGACAGGTTAACCATGAGCCAGCAGTGTGCCCTGGCTGCCAAGAAGGCCAGTGGGGTCCTGGGGTTCATCAAAAGGAGTGTGGTCAGCAGGTCGAGGGAGGTTCTCCTTCCTCTCTACTCAGCCCTAGTGAGGCCCCATCTGGAGTACTCTGTCCAGTTTTGGGCTCCCCACTTCAAGAAAGATGAAGAGCTACTGGAGAGAGTCCAGTCCAGTGGAGGGCTACGAGGATGATGAGGGGACTGGAGCATCTGTCCTGTGAGGAAAGGCTGAGGGAGCTGGGCTTGTTCAGCCTGAAGAAGAGAAGGCTGAGAGGGGGACCTTATAAATGCTTATAAATATCTCAAGGGTGGGTGTCAGGAGGATGGGGCCAGACTCTTTTCAGTGGTGCCCAGCGACAGGACAAGGGGCAATGGGCACAAACTGAAGCACAGGAAGTTCCGTT
>Ga0065711_1003119_pt1 | contig 37020 bp, 14 predicted proteins | sample Hoacrofraction12_FD_59098 | JGI IMG/M metagenome (GOLD analysis project Ga0065711, IMG submission 59098) | Hoatzin crop microbial communities from Cojedes, Venezuela - Epithelial fraction 12 v2 (version 2) | ecosystem: Host-associated > Birds > Digestive system > Esophagus > Crop | place... | reverse complement strand
TTTTTTTTTTTTTTTTTTTTTTTTTCAGTAGGGACTCTGACTTGCTTACTGAATCAACAGAGGAAAAACACAAACTATATAAAAAAGTGCCTACTGGAAATGCGGACAAGACTGGGAATACATGTGTGTAGAGAGGTAGAGGGTGCAATCAAAAGCAGAGAAAGAAGTAGGTCTTTTGTTACAGACCCTTATAACATATTTCAGGTATTGAAAGCCAAGGCAAACAGGAATGATAAAGACTGCTTTCTTGTACCCTTTTTACAAGGGCATGGTAAAATCAGGCATTCCAACTATTTAGTCCACTAGCCTGTCTCTGACACTTCAGCACAATGCATGAATAAATCATATGTTGATAAATCATGGATTTAACAAGAGTTTATTTCTTAATCAAGGGAATTAAAGGTTAGTTTATACCTCAGAGAATGAAGGTACATTTTTATGTTTTCACCCCACACAAAGCAATAAAATATTTTTAGCCATACACAAGTTGCATGTGGAGTCCTGTCTTTTCACTCTTCTTGATACTATCTAGCAGCATATATTACATGTTGGAAACATGCCACATTGAAAAAAAAGCAAAACAAAAAAAAAAACCCAAAAAAACAACAAACCAAACTTTTCCAATCAGTTCCTTGTTTAACTAGATATTTGCATTCTAACATTAGCAGATTTTATTAGTATTAACATCCTTTAGGAGAATCAGGGAGAACATGATGTACAAAGGCAAGCTGGAGAAATGGGTTTGTTCAGTCTGAAGAAGTGGCAAAATCATATACTATAACTTTCAACTACCTAACAGATATGTATAGAGAAGGCAGAGCCGGAGTCTTCTCAAGGGGTCAGATTTCTACGATGGGAGGTAACAGGTCCAAGTTGCAAGAAGGGAAACTTCAGTTAGATTTGGGGGGGAGAGGGGGAGTCACCGTGAGGGTGCTTTAAGACTGGAGGAGGTACATGGGAGCCTGGAGAACCTCCATCCTCAGAGATACTTAAACCCCACCTGGAGGAGGCTCTGATCTAATTTGCCCCTTCTTTGGGCAGGATAATCTCCAGCAGTCCCTTCCCACCTAAATTATCCTATGATGTTGCTGCCTCCCTTACTTTACTTCACATTAGTGTAGCTTCTTACTTGGATTCTTATAGTAGACTTTGATCAGTGTTAAATCTCTAACAGTGGAGAAAACACACCTGGTGTAAACAGCAACAGCACCAGTATTCTCCCAGAGTTTGTTCCATGACATGCACTTCAAAGAGCTCCAAGTTCATTGAAATGTATAGGTATTAAGTTTCTGTGACAAAAAAATTCACTCCAGATTTCATTCTGTATCCCAGAATAGATTCCAAATGGGTATCACTCATTCCTACCCTCCACTCCTAACTGTGTGCTGTAAGTGCATGGGTTTCATCCAAAACTATCATAAGGGCCATCCCAGGCAAAACAATCCCCACAGACTTTGCCTGAAGTGTTTCAGCTAGCAATTTTTTGCAATGGAAGGAAATTCCTAGGAAAGCCTGTATCCTCCTGTCTTCAGGACGCAACCTCCAAGATTATACGCGAGTCCAAAACCTTGCCTCCAGTAGAGGAGCGGGGTAGGTAGCTGCTTAATATTAGATGAACGAGAATATTTTGGTGCTGAGGAAGACTTTCAAACTTGTTTTCCTTTTAGGAGGCATTAAGTTCTTGAAGGACAAAAAGGGCTTTAATATAAGCAAGTTTGAAAATACCAGAGAAGTATTATTATCAAAATGACTGAACATATTGCATTATGGACACTAGTCCATTTATCCCCAAGTTAAAATAGACATTTAAATCCAAACAAGGATGTTCTCAGTCAGACGTGCAGCAGAAGTTATTCTGTATTTTCTACAGCAAACCAAGTCCCATAGTCATTAAGTATTCAGATTCCTACCCTGTTAGGCTTCTGTTGACATACCTTTTCCTCTGCCCTCATTGCCACTTCACCCACTACCCTCCAGTCTCCTCCTCTCCGCCTTCTAGTTTTCCATGGGATAGATGTTTCTAGCATATGACACACTTCTACAGTTTCTGTATGCCCACTCACACCATTGTGCTCTGTCTTTGTTAGTATCCTACCCTCTCTCTCTTCCTGATGTTTTTCCTCTTCATTTGTCATTGATATTTTCCTTTGTGTAGTTTAGGCTCCTTCTCCTCCACCCCATGTGCTTTCATTTTTCTTCTATTGTGATTAAGATTTCATTTTAATGCAAATTGCAAAGCAAAATATTGTTATTCCCAAATGCTATATACACACTCATATTTGAACGAGACAGAAACACTTCTCATCCCTTACCTTTTGTTCTAGGTTTTCCCACCTTGCTATGATGGTTTCTTTCTTCCTCTGGATTAATCTCCCATTTCTTTCTTTGATGCTCTTTTCTTTAATAGCACAATTGTTTTTCTTTGATGGTAAGTTAAACTTCTTTTCTTTATCAGTATTTAAAGCTTGATTGATGTTTGACTTCTTTTGTCACCATTTTCTTTGAGTACCTTATTTATTCTGTCCCACTCTTAGTCTGCTATTTTATTCCATCACCATTTATAAGAATACTCCTCAAAGATAATACTAAAGGAAACTACATTTTTTGAGGGCCAAATAATGTTATGTCCTTCGTATGTGTAAACACTAAAATTAGTAATAGTGTACACCTGCAAGATAGAGTACATAAGCTTTTTTTCTGTTTTTTTTATACTCCAGGCAGGTCTAGAGTCTGGGCTGCCACTAGTTTGCACTTTGAATATGCAAATAAAGAGAAAAGCAGGTGTTAAATATTGCACTTTAGAGCCACTTAGCAGTGTGAAAGCAGAAGCCCTACTTTCCCTTTCCCTCAGCCAGGCCGTAACTGCAGCTAAGTAGAACACTACAGGTCCCCTTTCTAATGGAGTCTATAGGTCTGCAGTCAATTCATTGAAAAATGATGTTTGTGACCTTTCATTCTGGCATGAATGGCCACGAAACTCCATTTTCCATGAAGTATTGTCAAACATGGATATTTTATCAACTTAACTCTGAAAACTGGAAACCAGAAGCTCTGGAATTTAAATAACACCCTGATACATATTGAGATTGGTAAAATTACAGTTTTGCTTATTCAGCCACAACTTTGGACCTGATCTTGCATGTGCTGAAGTACATGGTTAACTCTAGGAAGAAAAGGAAGTTACAAAACCTACAAGAATTGTTTTCTATAGAAGAAAGAGGGTGTGGAAGATTTAAGCTAATAGTTCTGCTCTTGATAGTAATTGCTCCAGGCCTAGCAATTCCTTACAGACAATTCAATTAAATGCTGACAGGAACACAAATAGAGCTCACACGGTCTTCTAGTTCTTGCAGTTTTGCACTGATGCCGTCTTGTCTGGAAGTTACTGCGAGAGGCTGTTCTTACTGAACACATAACTACTAAATAACACGTAGGTGTTCAAAGCAATTAGAAGAACAATAAACCTAGGTTTCAAAACTTGAGTTTCCCAATCTCCAGAACTGACCTTGTCGTACCTGGCAACTTCATACTGGATAATGTATACCTTTGCATTCCAAACTTTTGATGGATTTTGCATTTCTCCCTTTTGGGTTTACGCTTGCATTCCTGAAGAGTCTTTGATGGTAACTGAAAGAGAATGCACTTGCTGTTGTGATGAAATTAGCAGCAATGAATCACCTGGACTGGAAATTTTTCAGTGTATAACCAGTCTATTTGTTCTAATCTCCTGTTATTGCACAGATATTTGCCTTTCTGAATTTAATCTTCTCAATGAATACCATTCAGTCACCACTTGTCTTTCCTAACTTAATGATAGAGTACAGTATTACACATATATCTATATAAAATATCAAGCACAGTTTTGAAATGCCAGTGTTTTTAATGGTAACAATTGTTTGCAAAGCAAGGCAAAACAGTGTTGTAGAGACATACAAATAGTCATGTAGACAGATCAAGTATTGTAATTTAGCATAAATTGACACAGCATGAAATCTGGGCTAGTTTTAAGTCTGTGGTAAAAAATTCCAAAGCAAGTATACCTATAATTAATGTTATAATAAGACAGACTGAAAATTTAGAAACTGCACTCGGATGGAAGGAAATTTGAGAGTATTGCTTGCAAAATTAATAGCAAGGAATTTAAGGAAATACTTCAATCATCTCAAAACAGAGCCTTATAAAAGGAGGTTAAGCTTAAAAAATATCAAAAGCTGTTAACATATGGAAGTGCCCACTTACGCCTCTCAAAAACCTTTAACTGACTGCCAGCAATATTGTTGCAGAACCTTCTGATGCAATTAATGCATGTTTGTATTTATCGTCTCCAACTAGGGAAATGTGCCTTTCAGACACTCATCAAAAATACATACGCACATGCATAGCATCACTACACAACAAAATCTGTGTGTGGGCACAGCAGTTGTTCATTGCCCAGTTGCGCTGGATGAGTGTGATGTAAAATAACTGGCAACAGTTTCTGAGGCAGATTAAGCATTTATACTCAAAGTAGTCAAAATATATTAGAACATAAGAAATCCACATCTACATCTGCTTAAATTCTGGGGCTGAACAGGTTACTGCCCATAGTGTACTTGTGACTGACTCTGATACCCGTTATTAGTGTTTGGCAAATATGTATAGAAACCAGTAAGCCCTTGCCTATCAAAACTGGTGGTGAGGGTGGGTTTCTGCTTGCGTCATAAATTTTCATGTGAATACCCCTGTTGAAGCTTTACCACAAGATTCTGCAGTATCACAAAAATATCTAATGAACCTACCTCCAGCAAGTACTGGCCATAAAAACAACTCAAATAGTATCCCATGATTCAAGCAAGCAAAACAGTGGTATTATAATAGCTTTATTTGGGTCTACGTTTCACTAAAATTTCTTGATGTACTTTGCAATCCCAACATTTCTTGGACTTCTTTGATGAGAAATCTGTCCTCAGATCAGCTCTTTCTCATTACCTGAAACTTTTTTATACTCTTTCTTTCATAACTGAGACTATAGCTATGCTTACTCTTTCCAATGTTTCACTTGCTTAAAAAAAAAAAAAAACTACTAGCAATCCAAGTTGGTTTTATTTTTGTATCTCTCAGCAAGTTCTAATAAAGTAAATTGAGCAATATTCTCAGTTTATTGTATTGATAAACAGACTGTAAAGTGTTTTATGATATGGTACTTCTCGTATGAAAGACACTAGACTAACATAAATTGCAATTGTAACTGTAAAGTACTAAAATATATTTTCCCTCTAGGGCTCTCTAGTATATTTGGCTGAAAAAAATAAAATAAAATAAAATAGACTTGTTTATTGTGTATATTTTTTGTAGTGTAATTAAATGTCTCTATGGTTTCCACTCAGAAACGAAGTCCTCTTTCCCTACTCAAAGCAGTCTAAAGGCCCACAAATAACTTTGCACAGAAGTCTCATTCCAAATTGGAGGTGAAAAAGCACTTTCTTTTTCAGTTTCTCCAAATTGTCTCCAGAGGAATGGATCTTTCAGCACTTGCAGCCCTGTCATTTCCAGGCCATGGTAATAGTCATTATTAAAAAAAAGCATCAGACTCTTGAGTCAATCTTTCCTACTGTCCCATTGATATTGTCTCACTGTAATCTGGACCTACGACGCAAAGAATTCCGTTCTCCACCCGCACTGGTGTCAAGTGGATTCTTTGTGGTGATTACTTTGGATCCCATCCAAAGTGAGTATCAGGCTAGAACGTATCTTCCCTCCAGGATTAGGACTTCTCAGTGTGGCAACTCCTGTACCCTAAGGGATGTAAAACCATCACACCACCTCCAGTGGTGGCTGGAGGCAGCTGTCCAGACTGGTGAAGACACAGCGGTGCTCTGCCTCTGTGGCGGGACACCCCAGCCCAGGCACAGGTCCCACGGCGCTGGATCACACCAATGCAACTGCAGCTCCGCAACACCTACACCTACAGTGAAACTGAGGACAAACTCAGTCCTTGGTGGTTTATTGGAGAAAAATAGAAATTTGCAGGGATGTGGTAACATAGCTACAGACTCCACTTCGCCACGTTTTGAAGCCGAGCTCTTCAAAGACATCAGGACCTACTCTGATCCCTCTTGCAGTGCTCACCAGCAGTAAAATTACTGAAGTGACTGGAACTACTGAAGGGTGGTGAGAGGAAGCAGCGTGAATCAGAGCAGTATCCAGACCCAAGGGTAGTAGTCTTTGTTCAGTAAATACAATCCTTCCAGTTTCATATCTCCTTGCTTTAACAGCACTTCCCACCCAGACCTCCCATTACGAAGGAAGTGCTAATGGAGCTGTTGTAATTCTTCTTCACACAAAAGGCAGCAGTTGAAGTAATGGATCACTGAGGAAAGAACACTCACAGAAAAGTCAGAGGACAGGTAATGCATCTTTGAAATAAAGGTGGAGGTGAGATGCTTAAAAAATTAACCTCCTCCTCAATTTTGGTCTTCCTTTAATATAATGATGATAAATCCATTACTTGTTTGAAGGTTCAGAGCAGCTGCATAATGAATCTGCCTTGATACACAGGAAAGTGCAAATTCACCATTACACTTCAACAGCTTGTGCTCCACTCTGAATGAGATGGAGGATTATACAAGCCCCAAAACACTCCCTGGAGTAGCTGAATTGAGCTGGTAGAATTAAAGCTGAAACAGTCACAGCTGACTCCTGTTACATGTTTAAGCACACAATGTTAAGCCCTTCTTTTGACACAGACTTCCATAAGCTTTGATTGTAGTTACAGAAAATTTCAGATGGGACTTCCCTCAGTCTCAGCCCAACAGCTTGCCTAAAAAAGGGAAAAAAACACCTCCCTAGTCACATAAGAAGGATCTGCTTGATTCTCCGTGGGTCTTTCTAGATCCCAAAACTCTCTCCTATAATTCAGGATGAATTTTGATGCCTGGAACAGTATTATTTCCTAAATCTTTCTTGAGCAGTGGTCTATCTTGGATCTGAACCTACAATTTTAATTCAAAAACATTATTGTATCACGTGTATTCTCCAGTTCTTACTCTTGCCTAAGCCTTCTTTAATGTTCTCCATCCACTTCTTTTTCTCTTTCCGTGAGCATCTTTTAACAGATAAAAACCTCATTGCTCAAATATAGCATAGAATGAATGTTTTGCATTGTCCCATTGATTCATTCTTCAACCAGAGAATCATGCTTAACGGATTGGACACCCATGAGGTACAATTTGTCTCACGTCTGTATCTCTTTGTACCCATCATGACACTATATTGGCTCACAGCAGCCAACCTCTTCTATCCTGGACTTTCTGTAAAGGTCATGTCTTACGATAAAGCAAAGTCTGATAAGAGCACAGAATTTAAGGCTTGCAAAGCTGATCCTACACCTCCATGATAAAGCTGGAATAGCAGAAGTAATATTAGCAGTACAGATTACCTTGCTCTCCCAAACTCTGAGCAATGTTTGAAGAGGAGGAGAAAAAAAACCACAACAAACACAGGCAAGCACATATCACAAAAGTGTTTAAAATCTGAGGCAGTGATAGAATTCAGCCTTAACTCGTACATAACTGATACAAGCCGTAAATTGGGCCAGAGCAACAGGGGCCCCCTTGGCCACGCAAGTGTGCTAACTGCTGAGATTGACTTTGGGTAACACGCAGCATTTGACAAGTAGGACTTCTCACCACTAGCCTGAAGGAAGGAGGAACAGGTACCTAAAGTGACACATTTCTTCAGCATCCTAGCAGTAACTAGTGTGTGCACCAGGTTTTGCACTCTGCAGAATCCCAGTGAGGAAAAAAAAGAAAAGGCAGATCCCCATACAAGCCCACTTCTCTTCCTCCTCACGTACACACATTTCGGGGAGAACAAAAGGAGGAAAGATATCCTATCACAGTATGTTTTGTGATAGCCCTGGGTATGATCAGAATTTATCTATGTTCTTACTGAATTAAGATGGTACTATATTGCAGACCTCCTCAAAGTACTTTTATTTTAGAATGAGAGTTTTCCTTTAAGGTTTCTTGAGAAATCTGTTGGTCGGTGCACACAAAATCCATCTGTTCCCCAAAGATCACCTCCAGACTGCAGAGCACTGACTTTAATAATGCATACCCTTCTTGTTGTGTGTTTTCCTTTTTACCTGGGAAGTGTACTGAGTGGTTTTGATGTTTCTTTGTAGTCATGACAGAGGATGCATCAAACTTTAACCTAAGCATCTTGCACGTGGGGAAAATAAAACACCCCCCCCCAAAGGAGTCCTTATGTACACTTTTTGAGATATGAAGGCCTCACTTCTATCACCATTTCATCAGCTAAAATTTGCTACAGTCCAAAAGCAAGCAGGTAGGTAGCCTACACCAAGCGGAAGGAACACGTGGTTCCTCTGTACACTGCAGAACTAATGAAGACTAGCTGCCCTCTGTGTAGATTCCCAGGTGTCTAATAAAGGATGAGTATTTTAGTTGGCTCCCCAGAGGCAGACCCTAACAGGATCTTTCTGCTCTTCCTGGTCACCTATCTGCACAGAACTTACAAGATAATCTGAGGTCATTTCTCTTCTATGCAACTAAATTGAATTTTGCCACTGAGTTTGCAGATTGCTTGGAAGGGAGAATGAGCATACAAAAGCACAACTGAGTCTGCTCTTTCCCTTAGAACACCAGGCTAAAAATCCTGTTTAGGTGGGGAGAGGTGGAGGGAAGGTGACACACATTAGGGGTGACAAACATCAGCAGACAAAGGAGAAACAGCATTAGGACAAAGCAAAGAAAGGAACCAAAAGGCCAGTAAATCACATAAACACCAAATGTTTATTGAGAAGCCTTTTAGTCCTTTACCTCCAAATTCCACTTTACAATACAAACCTGAGTAATTAATGTTTCTCCAGGTTGGCACGAAAATACAAATGTAGCCTTTTTTCTTCAGAATATAAATAATATACTTATGTCCAAGGAAACAAGGAATTACTTATCAGTAAATAAGGGATCCCGTGCCTTCATTTAGTGACTTTATTGCTACTTTGTTCAGTAGGAATAATTCTAAATTATTCCCCAATGCATATAGTTGTATGACAATTCTGCCACTTCCTACCAGGGTCTAGGGATTGAATCTGGCCTTCTTCCACCCTTTCCTATTGGAGGTAAACCAGCTGTTCAGTCAGGAAACACTTCAGCAAAAGACATGCAGATTTCTTCTGATGTTTGCTCACAGAACAACGCAGGTTGCACGTTGCCTCTATTGCTGTAGCTTCTGGGGAAAAGGAAAAGGGTGAGCATCTGCAGAAGAAGAAAAGAGAAGAAAGGATTCTAAACGGGGACTCTGTTACAGGTCGTAGCCTATGACTTCTTTCCTGCCATGACCCCGCCCTAGCAAGAAGAGAGGATGATGCTTTAACCAGGGTTAGTGAACAGTTGCTGAGTGAAGTGGTCTGAGGGGCATGGATAAAAATTTCCAAAGGCAATTTGTCCACTGTGACTTTAGGTCTGACCACAGTGCCCTATATCTCTAGTATCTGGACTCCAGATTAGCAAACTCTTTATACGTGCTGCTATTCTGGTGCCTTCAATGGGAAACTACTCAAAGAAGAAGCTAGGAATGTGTTTCAATGCCTGCATGTAGACACCTACATAGACGATGCTGTGGGATGGATTAAGTCAATAGAAAGATCTCTACCCAGCAAGGCTTCCCTTTGTTTTAATTCTGGAGATATCTGCTAGAGACGACCGGAGTGCAAACACCACAAACTCTTTGGGACTTTTAACTTGTGAGTTTTTAGGCACAAAGGTGATTTATGGCAGAAAGAAGGGGCTATTTTCAATGCCATTTGTTGACAGAGGAGATAAGCATTTGACCTGGTGCTGTAAGCTCATTTTGTAAGCATTGTGTATTACAGCGTTTTAAGAGCATAGCTAAACTGGAGATTTGTCTGTTTCCCTTAGCTGGGTTGTTCCCCTCTGGATCAAACAGTCTCCCTGAAGAGACAGAGAGGGAGATTGTCTGCTCCTTGAAGAGTAACCACCATGCTTAGGTCCAGCTGTAAAGTGAGGTGAGAGGAAAGGATAGCTGCAGGAAGAGACAAGCCTGCTGCACAATTCCAAAATACTATGTGCAGCTGAGTGGACATTCAGACAATCATGCTTTACTAATAGAAGGGGGCTTGCGTGTAGACTGGAAAACTAAAACCCTTTATCCAGGTTCAAGGCAACACTGGAAGAGATTGCGAATAAGAGCCAAAGACTTCACAGGAATGTTGGCTCTCCCTCGAAACAAAAGAAACTTGTGTTGTGCATTTGAGGGGGAGAAGAGGCAGGAAATCTAAGTCCAGTTTGACGTATCATGGTTTTTTATTCTCTGCAATGAAAACACTTCTAATGGCTCTATTTTTCCATTTTATGCCACATTTTTCTGGTTGACCAAAGCCCAATCTTACTCTCTACAACAAAGAAACTGGAAAATGTCTTAAGTTTGCTGGCACACCTGTTCATTCCAGTGCAATGCAGATGGGCAGTATGAAATAAGCTTGCTATCATTATAGAAGACAACATTTAGCATGATTCAGTGGGGCTATTTCAATACTAGCTACAGCAAAGACAAGGATCAAATGCAACTGAACAGCTCTGAACAGCTTCTGAAATAGATACCTCCATGTAACATATCTTCACATGGTGCCTCCTATTATTTTTGCAAAATAAAATGCAATGGAGCAAGTTCATTAACAACATTCTTCAGAATGTGCAGGGTCTATATGGAGAGGGTGGAGCATTTTTCTGGAGTACTACCAACCCTCTGAACCATTCGTACCCTCCTCCCAAGTGTTGCTGTGACTCACATGACTGTTGGCTGGAAAACAAACATTGCTACCATTGATGACCTTGTTAATTTAACCCTCATTCTACCTTCCATTCTGATTTTTTTTCTCCTAACTTTTCTTCTTGGTCCTCTGGTTGGGAAGTTGCAGGTGAGTGGGAGATCCAGGTGCACTCTCTGTGTACATGGCAACTTGCTGTGAATGCCCTCTTCCTTTCAGGATCTTATTGCACACCTCTTTGTGGATTCATCTGGAGGTGCCACATACTCACTCCCTCCCTGCCTCCCTGTCCCTTGAAGATAAAGTGTGCTGCACAGGACAGAACTAACTAAGGAGGGATGAATGGAAGGAAAAAGAGGATAAAAAGTTTTTGCAGAGACGCTGTGATGTATCCAGCTGTTTCCTCTCTTGCGCTGTTTCTCAAGGGTCTGTATGGATTGGCTTCCTGCTGAGCAGTGGAAAGGGGAAACTGGGCTAAGGTAAATGCAGTCTCAGAGGGACACTTGTAGTTCTCCTCATTTAGACCAAATTGAAGCCTCACTCCTCTTGCCAGGCCTCTGTCACTAAGTTAGTACCTGACTCCTAATATCTCCCTGCAGCTGTTAACAAAATATGCCTTCACTTTCTCAGATGCCTGGTATATAAACGTGGAGCTAAATTTTCTCTTCAGCAGTTCTAAGCCATTAAGCTTTCCACATTACTCTACCTGTCTAATCATCCAACCCTTCATCTCTGGGGAGTTTAAAATAATGCCCAAATCACAAGTAATGAAAATGAGTTTCTTTCCTAATCTCACATCTTGCCAGCAATCCTTCACAACAGGTGATGCTGCCTTTATGATACTGATGAGAAATAAAAGCAGGTTCTACCAAACTTATCTTCCTTCTCTTGGTCATCTCCACATCAAGCTGAAAAGACAGAACTAAGAACTGTACAAAGGTACAGCTAATGGGGATAAAACTACGTACAGCTGAAGACTGTAATTGTTCTCTGTACCTTAAGCATATGAGTTGTCATGTAATGTGAAAATAAATAATGCATATTGCGTGTATTGACTTGAATCCTAACCACATTTGTAAAACAATATTAAGACCAGTGACTAAGCATAAAGCCCATGATTACAAACCAAACCTCAGTCTTTGTATGAGTCACATTTTTTTAAGCAGTATAACAACTTTAAATGTACACACTGAGAGGCAAGACTCACTGGCAATGGAGAAAGCTCTCCCAAAGTCCATTCCTATTTCAACCACAAAATAAAGACTATATCTACAAAATCTACCTTGACTTTTCAAAATTTAAAACTTCACTACACAGAAAAATTACACTTTATGCCACACCAATGGAAAAATGTATTCTTGATTTATTTTTACTGACTGAGACCTTTCTCAAGTAGCTGTATTTTCTAATAACTGGCCCAGCACATTATAATCTCTTTATTTCAAAATTATGTAAGTTTGACAGATGAGAAATGCTATTTGCCACTGAACAGGAATTGATACATACAGTACCATTAGTGCTTTAATACTCAAAAATATTATGGAGTTTAAGGGTTTGAGCTTCTTATTTACCGATCTAAACATGACGGGGCAGTCACTTTCAACTTTTTGTCAAAATGTCATACTTGGGAATTCCGGCTCGTCTAGCTCAAGACTACAAATTTTTCGCTCTTGTTCTCCACCTGCCTATTTCCGCAAGGTCCTGTTCATGCAAAGTTTTGTGCATGAAAGGATAGAAGGAATCATGATAAGGGAAAATGCCAGTAGAATATTATCTCTTTCTACATATACTTGTACTTTATGACTACCAATAAGAAGTCCTATTACACCTCGCTTTTGTCTACTGTGTTATGTCTACCTTTCCAATGCAATACGAACGGAGAAGGATAGCTTTTCTTGATGCCTTTTCATAATTACGAAGTCTTTAAAGTCACTCCTTTCAGATAAATATAGGTAGACAATGACTAGTATTCAGTGAAACTGATGAATACTACATTGAATGCAAAATGTATGTAAAGCCACAAAGAGAAAAATGTCATATTTCACACTGAAGCCTTCACATGTCTTCAGGCCTTTGTGTGACTTTCTGTCTTCATTGCTGAATATACATAACTTTTCAAAGATCTTTTCAAAGAGCTGCCAAAGAGGTAATTCACATTTTTATAAAAGGAGAGGATAAAATGTTTAATTCTAGTGTTAAATGTATTCATCCCCACCCCTGGCATCACCCTTTTCTGTAAATAAATGATTTTTTTGAGAATGAATGTTTTGAACTGCTACATTTTTCTTGGTTTGAGTCAAAACTGATTGTTGAGGTTGCTAGCCACACAGGAAAACAGAGGGGAAAAAGCCAGACCATCCTACACCTGTTACAATTTTTTCACACTGAATTTGACAGGAAAACTGTCTGTAGTTACCATTACTTTTTTTCTTACCGAAGACCAGAACTTTAATTGCATCCATAACTTCTCTTATCAACACATCTGTATCCAACTGTGCTAACACTTGCTCACCTTCAACTTTTTTTGTTTGTTTTGGGAATGTTTCTTTGTGGTTCTAAATGACATAAATTTGGTTTCCTCATCAAGAAGCTCATTTCGTTGCAGCTTGATTGCAAGTAATTTGCCCTAACTGTCTCCGTCTTTTAATTGTTTGTGCCTTTTTCTAATCTATAAACTGTAACTTCAGGCAGGCCATTTTTGTCTTACCATTTCCTCTTTGGAAAGGCATATCTAATAACCCACCTCATATCCTGTGGCTTTAGGCATCTGAAATCATATGAACAGAAGGGATAGACCATTGATTCAACTCCAAGTTCATTTGAAAAAAATACCTCCATAAAATCTCCTTTTTAAGAAATAGGAAAATAAAACTTCATCCTTGAAGTTTCGTTTGGTGGAGAATAAATATGCATCATCATTGGTACAGAACTGACTCCCTATTCTGTTTCCACAGCATTTCCTTGTGACCTCCAAGTGCCACTCTGGGTACTGCTATAGTCCTTGAGTTAATCAGAGTCCAATGAATTTTATTCCCACAGTTTTGAATTGGCACCATTTACCCTACTGGAGACAGAATACATGATCTCATTAGAGTCTCTGGACTTCGTCAAGCCTATGCATAAGGCAGCTTTTTTTTTAAGTAATCTCATTAGAAGTTCTACTAAATACGGTATCCATATCAAATCTTTTTAATTCCTCCCACCTAATCCCCTTTACCCCCAAACTGTAACATAAATGTATTAGCCAGATTAGTAGCACATTCAGGAGAAATCTCTTCTAAAACAAGAGAACTATATGTATTTTTCTTGATCCCCAAACTTTGGTTTGTGTTAATTATTCTAAAGCTGGCTGACAGTGTGAATAATACTTTTCCCCCCCTCCAGTCTGAATAGCAATTAAGGAATTTGCATTCGTTGCTTCTTTTTCTTACAAAATAAGATTTTCTCTGCATTTTTTGTTCTGAGCAAGTGCCTGCTCTGACTCCCACTGAAGTCTGTGGCCAAGATCCCAAATGAATGTTTTCAGCTGTGTCTTACTGTATAGCACTTGCATAAAGCACTAAACACACACAGGAGTACGGCAGCCTTGGAATGGGGAAAGAATGCCAAGCACAGCAGGGTTTCCTTCTCTGAAATTTCCTTAGACAGGTGTTTTCTCACATGATCTCAAGCCCATGGTTAGCTACTGCCCTTGCCTGGTGGAGACCAGGGATTCCACCCAGAGGAGTACTCTTGACAAAAAGACTGAGGAGCATTTTCTGACTGTGATGATAAAGTTTGGAAAGCTTTATCACAGTCTTGAGAAATTTTCCTTTCCATTGTTTCAACCATTGAAAATATTGAAACTACATTACAAAATGAAGACCACATTCATGCAGTCAAACTTCAAACAAATACCAACGAAAAGCTTGGAACCAATCTCTGGCAGCTTTCTGTGAGTGAATCAGCAGATGCGTGCACATATACTCAGAGAAACGTGCACTAGACACATGAGTGTATGTATTGTCCCTTCAGAGCTCTCTTGTCTATTGTCACATGTATTCTTCATGGATAAATAAAAGGAAGTAAAGTGACTAGACAGTCTGCACAGATTATTGACATTGCCAATAGTCAGCTATTTTGAGAAGAACACATACTGGCTGAGAAGTTCTATATTATAAGCTAAGTGGCTCATGGCTTCTTGTATGACCTTGAAAATTATTAAAGTGTTCCTGAAGCTCTTCTAGTTTTCTTCGAAATGTTTTCAGATCATACTGGAAGCCTCATGAGTTGATTACACTGCAGTATCTCACACTTAAACTATGGGGAGACTTCCATCTGGCAAAGCCAAATTGGGATGAAAGAATGCCAAGATCCCTCATAACCAACATAATCAAGTACTTTATTATATTACTAAAAAGAAGGTAAAAAATACTTTTAATTCTCAGAAAGAGGTTAATTTTATGTGAAAGCTCTGACTTTCTCCCCACCCTCCATGCATACACACACACCTGAAACAAGGATGCAACTTTCAGTTCTCTGAATCCAGTTAGGAAAAGAAACTCCAGCTAGCTTATGGAAATAAACTGCTTATGCCTAAAAGACTCAGAATGCCAAGTCCCATTTTCAAATGTGATATAAGTTCTTGGGAGCCTAAAGGACACAGGAGTTAACAGGACTGAATTGTTAAAACACTTCTAAATAAGTAGTATTAGCATAACATTTCTGAAAGTCCCTTGGTGACAAAGCAGTGCAAGTCCCATTTGGAGACTTTACAATGGGCTCCCAGATCTCATTTGCAGGGGGACCCATGCTCTTCCACCAAATGAAATTTCTGTATCACTTACAAAAAGTCCTTTGGGCTCCTTTACTCCCTATTCCCATCACAGCTAGTGAGAGACTGGGCTGTCTGAGAATGCAGAATAAGGTATTTAGGATGTTAAAAATATTAATTCTACAAGTAACGTATCAGGTCTCTGGATTAATGAAGAAGATATGGTTAATAACAGGGAAGACACCAACAAAATGCCACTAGCATGCTAAGTGGGAATAACATAATACACCATGACCATATGGACTCAAGAGAGTGATTACATATGAGTAACCCATCTGATCTTTCATGTTTCCAGGCTTTTGTCTCAGATAGCCATTTTTCTCTGCTATTACCAGCTTTTTGTTCTAATGAAGAACATCCTTCCCTTTCAGCATCCTTATTATGTCTAAGTAATCATTATACACGGATACAGAAGCGGGTGAATTCCTCAAAGCAGATGCATGCCAAGAAACAGTAAAACTTCCTTTCTGCAAGACCAGAACAACAGGCTCATTTGATACCAGAAGATAATTTCAAATTTGTCTGGTTTTAGTGGACACTCCCATAATTTTAACATGATTCACACAGTGGAGAGAGTGAAGAACTGCATTTTAAAAAAATAAAAGTTTTTATTTCTTCTAGAATGATATCTTTCATTGAAAAAATACAGAAGGAAAGAGACTTGTATTTGGTCATTGCATGATAGACTCGTTGGTTAGATCAAGTGAAGGGGAAGCACACTGAACAAAGCAGGACCTGGCTTGTGGAGATACAGAGTATATCCCATTGTGGAGTAATATCATCTCAGGGCTCTCCACAAACATGAATTTCCCTTCTGTCTTTATGTCTGCATTGAAAACCAAAGAAACAGCTTTCTGTATGAAATTAATGATCAGCCCTTAAACAGATTTTACGCAAGGGGCAGAGGCAAGAAGAATGGAATAGCAGAATGGAAGACATAATTGGGACTGGAGGATAAGAAGGCAGATTGTGTTTTCCAGGAGAAAATAACAGACTTCTACTTTTCCTAGCTTTGTGGAACTTCATAAAAATGTCCACACAGAAATGCCTGCTAATGTCGGTTTCAGGCATTCCTACATTGTTCACTTTGTTTTAAAAAGAGGCGAAGAAGAAAGGGCCAGGTCAAAGTTGGGGGACATTTAAACAAGTGAAGAGATGCACTTGTTCATCTCAAGTGAGGAAAAACCTGGAATAATTCCAGCTAGATCTGAGTCAGAGGAAATTTTTCTACTATAAAAAGGAGATTAAAACCAGGTGTCACTGCAGTCAGTAACAGCTTCTTTGTAGTTCATCTTTTAATATTCAGGGGAGCTATTCAGACCCAGTGTACCCCTTTCTAATGGGTGCTGCAGAAACATGAAAGATTACGGTTTCATACGACTTGTGATACCAAACTGTAGCCTTTTGGGAGACTTTACAACCTGTAAGAAGCTCATCCTGTGTACGATAAAGAATCCAATACACCTCAGAGTAGCATTTGGTTCTATTGGTTACTGGCTGTAGATGCAGAACTTCAGAGCTTGCAGGAGTGTCTTTTATGCCCATTTATAAACTGATTACACCATGCTGGTACCAAAATTCTTAAGACAATTTGCTCCGTTGCTGTAAGGTAATGATTTTACTCACTTGCTCATGTTTGATGTTGAATGTTTTCTTAACCCAGATGAAGGAGTCTTCTGGACATAGCAAATCTGATTGAAAGAAAATTTTCCTAAAATACTGGCTAGGGAGTTCCAGCCATGCCAGAGAGAGACAGATCTCTGACGAGTTCCTCTCTGTGGCTCTGAGAAGAGCTATTTGCTTAGACTGAAGGCATAGATGGGCAAAATTCCACTATATGATCCAAAGCATATTCTTTCGCAAAATGGCATGAGATCAAAGTTTGCTATGCTTTTAGGGAAAGAAAAATGTCAATCAGCTGACTAAAAAATGAGCTCTTTGCAGCAAACATTATTTTTTTTTCTTTTCTGTACACAGAAAAATTCCTCTCCTCTATACAGAAGAAAGGGCATTAAGAAAACACATTTTTGCTTTCTCTGAAGGTGTGAGTTCCCCACTGAAGACAGGTTTTCCCATGTAGTTGTGGGTTTTTGAAATCTTGGAACCGATTTTTTTTCTCAATTAGTAGCTTGTAGTCACTTTAACCCTATTAAAACCTCTTGTTCTGCTCCAGATTGACACTGGAGCATCTCTGACAAAGACCAGCGCCTGCACCTGAGGATTAATTCCTTTTACCCTGTGCAGCAACAAAAGCTCTCGTTTTCTTGGGAAAGTTTGAGACAGTCTTCTGATGTGCTATGTAGTTATTAATGTTGCTTGATATTTGCTGTGACAGTTACTCTGTACCCTCTTTAATCATCTTCATCATGGTTCACAGCTCTTTTTTCCCTTCATTTCACTTTTGCCTATGCTTCTTAGGGAGAATGATGCAACACAGGAGTTGATAAATCTTTCAGCCCTTCATGTATTTCCCCCCTTTATCTCCACTTCCAAAATTTCGCTATCTGGCAATTTTTTCCTACTGTTCAATAAAAGAACAGAGAAATGTTCAAGATGCAAATACTACTGGAGTATAGTATTTTTAAAATATTCTGACTCTCATGGGAGAAAACTAGTTTGCAGCCCACATCCATTCAACAGGTAATTTGGTTATGCATTAAAAGGGCTCCTGCAATACTTCAGAAAAAGTATTTAAAAATCATATTGTGAACATTAGCTGCCTGCCTTTATTCTGTCTGGCTGCCTTTCCTTTGTAGTCATTGATAACACTTCAAGAAGCAATCTCTGCTACACAAGAGCTTTCCCCTCTCATGACACTTTTTGGGATGATGTCATACTTCATCACCTACCTTCCATTTCCCAGGACAAACTGTTCCCTGTGAAGCTGTACCTGTGTCCTTCTCATCTGCTGTCAGTGAGGCTCTCATTTCTGCCTGACTGGGTGCAGTGTAGGAGTACAGATTCTCCAAGCAATATCACTGTCATCTACAACTCCCCCAACAGCCTTGTTCCATCAGTTGCTGCCAGAGCAGGGGTACAGTCTGGTTTGGACACCCATGTTCTGGGCTTAAGATTTTAGGTCCGATCAGTTCCCCAAGAGGGACCGGCAAAGATTTTAGGCTATGGGCTAGCTCCTTCCAATACGATCTAGGGGTCAGCAGTCAGAGAGGCCAGAGGACTGCAATCTTTCAACTGAAAAAGGAGTGACCTTCAATCAACTGGAGTGATTGCAAAACTTCCCAGAGGGCCAGGACGCCATCCACCTTTTCAGTCTGCCTGGAAATGGCAGCAATAGAGACAGCCAAGAAAACCCGTTACACAAAGCTTTCTTCCAGCCCTGTTAACCTATTTCTTACGTCACGGGACAGTGTCCACATTCCATGAGGGTCTCTATTGAATCACGTGTTTGTGTTTACACATGCTCTCATGATTACACAGACAGGGATTTGCAAAAACTCATGATACTCTACGTGGTTGGTATTACTGAGAAGGCTGGTGAACAGCCAAGCTTTGACATCCTTCACAACAGTGCAGTTTGGAGATCAAGAAAACCTGCACCAATCTGGGGTATTCACAAGAAAAAAACCAAAAAACAAAATCCAACCAATCCTAATGACAAAACAAAAAAATTGAAAAGGAGAGAGAAATTCTCTAGTCATCTGTCAGGCATGTAAAAAATGCTGTTGTACTTCAAGTTTTACAAACAGCAACCCTCACTTCAATTCTTGGGATCAAACTTCTGTTTCTCTCAATCACATTAAATGCATTCTTTTCATGTCAGTAGATTGCATACATCACAGAAAAGAAATGGCTCTTGATATCTGTTGGTTTCAAAGTCAGATGATTACGATCAAAGTTTAGCATCTCTGCGCCTTACAGGGAAAATCCATTTAGAAATACGACAGGGGAAGCAAAAGCGGAGCTACTCCACTTTGATTTCCAGTCAGGGTATATATAGGAACTGAAAACACACAGGTATGATCTTTTTCTTGTTCTTCATGCACTGCAGTATTCATGGGAGAGTCTCAGGGCGGCTGCTTTCCCCACACGCATACCCTTTATGTCTCAGCTTACAGAAAAACCACATGTAGGTGGAAATGCAGAGCTTTTATAAGGTGACTTTCTCCCTTTCAGTAAAAATTTCTGTCCAGCTATACCCTGCCACATGTGACAACAGTCTCCAGCTCAGCTGCTGCATCAAAACACACATGAGACACTGCAGCCTCCCAAGCACCTCTCTCTATCACAGCATCTGACTCTTTCTAATTAATTTCCTTTGTTGCACAGAGAGCATCCAGGAGCTAATTGTTCTGATGAGACAGATAAAACATCAAAGGATGTTTTAAAACGTGTTTAAAAATGTGGCACGTTGACAGTACTGCAGTCTGAAGCCCACCAGAATTCAACCAGCCTGTGCCAGGGAAAGCTGGTCTTTGGGGCCTCGTCAGGGTGTTGGAGCACTGCCTCAACAGCCCGCCTTTGCAGGGGAGTAAGAGCTTGTTGTACGGTTCAGTCTCCATACTTTTGCTTCCTTAGCTGAGGCTGTTGATAAGCGTGCAAGCTCTCTCAATTTTAGGGGAAGGTTTGTATGTGAAGTGATAGAAGATGACCCCTGCTCTTTTACCTTCCCACTCTAAACCCTCTCCCTGCCCCCCACGCTCAGTCTCACTAATTTCAAGTAAGCCTAAGTGGCCGTCAGACATTAATAATGAGTTTTTGCAATTGGCAAGCTGGATGGATTTGAACTACTGACCCAAGAATTAAAATGCTTCGTATGTAGTTATCTGTGCATCCAGTAATTTGTCTGTATCTCACTAAGAGCACAGCAGATAGCTTTGATTTCTGATCAGATCCTTCCACTTCTCTACAAAAATAGCAGTACCTCAACCAGAAACAGGATGCACTCAAGACCTCGCTCCCTGATGTTTATTTCTACTCTAACAGAACAAAAAGGTAATATAAAAATCTGTCAGCCCAATTCTAGCCCCTTAAAAAAGTTTTTCACTTAAAAAGATTGTTCACGCGATGAACAACAAGAAGTCTGAAAAAAGGAAAAGCCAAGGAGAGGGAGAGATTAAGACCCTGATACATTACATAGGACATGGTCATTTGGCTTCATGGGACTTACATAGATGCACAAGTGCCATCACAAACAGTATTGCCTCTTTGAAATGGGGCCTTGGAAAACAGGGAAATGGAGCAAGCACAAAGAAAACATGGGAGTCTTTTAAACTATCTGAAAAGGAAGCAGAGGAAAAGAAAAATGGCTGAAAGAAACAAAGGAAATGGGGAACAAATGAACTGTGCACAAGATGCTACAAAAGAAAAACACAAAGTCACGGTAGCATGGGGAGAGATGCAAGGAGAACATTGAGCTATACAGAAGGAGCTGCTGGAAACCACAACACAGATGAGGCACTGCACCCTGGCAGAAAACAGGAGCCCTCACACTCTGCAAAACAGCATGTTCCTTCCCCATCTCCTGTGCTCCCAGCACTGAGGGACTTAGTCCCAGTTCCCGACAGCTTTGTAGGAAAGAGGAGTGGAAAATTTCTATGCAAAATGCCTTTGGGCCCTGCAGAATTTACAGCAGATATCAAGACAAAATTCTCTCCTGTCCCTGGACTGTCAGCATTTTTTTCGGGATGCAGGTTGGTGGTACTGTTTTGATAACAAAGCTTGTTGATACAGGTACAAAGGAGGCTCTTGGAGGTCAAATGCCACCCTTGGAAATGGAGCGACAAGTTTAACAGACTCACAATGTTGTTTTTAATGTTTACCTTAAACAATACATGAAGCTTGCAGGATAAAAGAAAAACAGAGTTATAAACATGAACTGGAACAGGTTTTTCAGAGTTCTATTTAAAACACAAATATGAAAAGGAAACAGAGAAAATAATCATGTATGAATAGAAAAAATAACAAAACTGAAAAGCTGCTATTAAAACTGCAAGGGGGAAAGTATTCAGAGCAGATATATGTCCTGTCACTTAGTATTTTTTATGACTCAGGCTGAGTAACTGAAAGAACCAGCCAGTCCAATCTGACTGGAAAGGCTATTTTCCCGTGTTAGATCTCAGACTTTGTTTTAGGTTATTTTCAGCGCTGTTGATGGAATGAGATGAAGAGATTAAGTTTCACCTACACTGCACTAAAGATATGTGGACAGAATTCATCTCCAGATCCAAGCTCAGGCCCAGGCCCAGAGCTACGGCAGTACCAGGCACAGTGTTTTTGGTGGCCACCACTGTGAGCGCTCACAGCATGCTCAGCACCTCTCAGCATTTGGCCTTACAAGTGTGGGTTTGAAAACAAGTTTTGGCTGGATGGTTCTCTCCCAAGGATAGATAGAGTTTCACTGAAAACTTTGCCACATGCTGTGTGACATTATGTTCATAACATGTTCTGTTATCCTGGGATTTTAGACTTCTTTACCATGAGACAAACACCACATCCCTAAAATATAAATACTTAAGAGATACAGAGAGAACCAATATGAGAGAATACAGATATTTATAATGAGTGTTTGAAAATAAACCTTTCTGACCTGGGATCTGGTTATATTTTTTCCTTTTAAAATGGGGACAAAATGTCAGCAGTTTCCTCATTTTCTTCCCTTCAACTACAATTCTGAAATGTTTCCAATCCGATGTTGACTCAATAGAGTCCTTTTCAACATACATTTTTAAAGCACATTTCAAAAAATGAAAAGTCATTGCAAAGTAGAACTTCAAGTTTCTGATTTGTAAAAAGGCCTTCAAAACTTCTTATTAGAAATGATGAAATTTCAGCATAATTGAAATGGTATTATATTTATATGAATCAAAATGGAAAGTGTTCTTGAAGAAAGTTTTACAGTTGGCTATAATATTCACTGTAAATTTGACACAACAAGAAACACATTGATCTTCTGACCACACGACCTAGTTAGCCTGGGCAACACAGGGGCTTCATCAGGATTTCCTCCCTGGAAAGGAAGTACATCCTGCTAGAAGTCGAGCTCCCGTTTATCAGCTCCATCTCACTGTGAGGTGAGGGGTCTTGCCCAAGAACATGGAGAAGACAGAGATGAAGGTGGATTGACCTCCACTGCTGTTGATTGCTAATCGTGCATTCAGAACATGGTTTCCCCTTACGGGGAGCAATGGAGAAGAGAAAGAACCAGTAGTACATACAATTTACAAGGAACCTGGAAGTCTCATTACGATGACAGCAGTTCCTTGGGATAATAATGCATGAAAATGGCAACACATCCTCATGTGATGGAGATGATATCCTTCTGTAGCAGACTTTTGCAGCTGGGAACTCAGGTACACTAATTGGAGGAATTGGCCAAATTTACTTACATATCAGCATCCTGATGTTGAAAAAGGCTGTAACTAGTGTTTGGCTCTTCCCCCCACTCCCCTTTTCAAACCGGGAGATATGCTTCATGTCTTACATCCTCCCAGCCCTACTCTGTAGCCTTCTGTTTATATGATAATGGTGAAACATTGCTTTTTTCACAAGCTAGAAGCCGGATTTCTTTTCTATTCATCTATTACAGAGCGAGAATAAGAAAATGAGTACTCTTATATCCATTATAGATATCAAGAGACTAAATCTACCTTTTTATTCCAAGAGCTAGAGACGACTGCATAGCTCATGAATTACAAAGCAATTTTGAGACACAACAGCAGCAGAAACAGTAGTAGTGTTTGGCACAATGTACCACACAGATGCAGTATCCAGAGATTGACAAGTAAAGGGAATTTCTATCTATTTATCCGTCCATCACATTACTGTGTGGCTTTTACTTCCAATGTAAGAAAATGAAATCTTATTTTACATGCTATTTTTTTCTATGCATACTCGACTTAAACGCTGTTGATTTATGAAACCTATATCAGTGGCATAAAATATAACTGTCACAGAATTTGGAGAGGTATGTTCACACAAATATGCTGGAATACCTGAATCTGTGAATTAAGATGCATAGTATAAAAATAATAAATATATTGTTACCATAAATTAAAGATGTAAAGATTTTTTTCTTACTTGTTGGCAAAGGAAGCGATCTCTCCAGTGTCAGGATTGAACTGCAGGGCACTAATAAAACATGACACAAATAACAAATAAATTTCCTCTGTATTGAATGGTTTGAGATTTATTGAGGTCTCTTATACAAAGATCTATTGGGAGTTATATAATCTAACATATAAAATTTACAGCTAGGAGATAAAATGTGGGTAAAATAACCATTACCTTACAATATTATTTCAACTCTTGCATCTAATTTGAATATTGTTTAATACAAAACATGCAGCTTTTGTGTAGAAAGCATTTACACTGAGTGAAAGTCATGACAGTATTTTGAAACTGAATTACGAAAAGAAGCGAGTACATTAAGTTTTCCTGACATTTTACAAGTACATAGATTTACATATAAACTAGTGACCAACTCTCTTTAAGCTACATGGGCTTTTCATTCATTTGTACACATGCATTTTCTTCCAGTTCTCAACAGATTTCTACCATTTTTAGCAAACAGTTTAAGTTATACAGTTAAGTATACTGTCTTGGCTAATTTAAACTGTATGGAGCAGATCCTCAGCTGGAGACAGAGCACAGAGGTGAACTGATTTATGCCATCTCAAAATCTGGCCAAGTTCAGCCTGAAAATAAATTCTAACTAACCTGACTGCATGGATATCAGTGTAAGTGAGTACAGATTGTAGCTTTGTTTTCATTCATGGTAGTGTCAATTCAGAGATAAAACAATGACTTTCATATTGTCTTGAATATAAACCAGCATGACAAAAAACAACAGGTTCTTTAGACCTAATTTTACTTCTGCTTGATTCTATGCTCATGAAACTGCACTGACATAAAAGTGCAGTCACTCCCTATTTATACAAGTATACATAGAAGCAGAAATAACTTCACATTTTATTCTGCTTCTGTTCTGTTTTGCAGAGCTTGCCAGGGCAGATACCACATTTCTCCAAACTTCATTATCCTTTGATATTGTCAATCTAACTGAAAAATGAATTACCCCCTGTTCAATAAGCATAACTTAATTTTCAAGAAATTTCCCATATGGAAAATTTGGATATAGAAGATTGCTACCAGCAAACCTGAGCCTTTTACTGTGAAAGTTATTCAGGAAAGCCTGAGATACAAAAGATCCTTCTTTCCTGCAAATTTAAAAAGGTTCTCCGTATTTTCTGGTTTTCAACTACTCTCATTTAAAGAGGTCCTGAAAAATATTGTCACCCACTGAGGAGACCAATTTGCTTTCCCCTGCAACATACAAACTTTTTTGGAAAGAATTCCACGTTAAGGCAAGGCACACTGGAAATCCAAATCTTCCCTGGAAGCCCAAAGAGGTTGGTTATTTGCAGTGATGGGGCAACCTTCCTCCATGCTATCAGACCACCTTTCAAACAGTGTTCAACGCTGATCTCCAGAAGGTGAGAAGCAAACAGATTTATAGATTTTCCAGATCCCCTGACTGTTCTGCCCAGATGGGTTAACAATATTAAATAGCTGTTCACCTAGATGTTTATTTATCAGAAAGTTGACACCTACTCTAGATTATTTAACAAAGAACTACCAGCGGCTGTCAGAGGCAATGGTGTGTTTAGTGTTTACCTTGAAGCCAGATGCAATCATTGACCTTGAGGTGAAAGGCTTGGTAACCTGATCCTAGTCCTCTGAGCCCTTCCCGTTACAGAGTTTAGGTAAGAAGTATCTTGCTGAGTTTCTTTACAAAGAAGCCCCAAAGATTTTTCTACTAATGCTTTCTCTGACCGTTTTTTACCACTCAAACTCTTCTTCTCTGTGGGCTTAGGGACCCTGCTGTTCTGAGTTCTATAAAATAGTATAAAATCTCCCTTCCGCTCTTATGTTCAGGCACTTATTTTTAGTTTGTGAGCTCGTGTGTTGCTCAGCAGAGACAAGATCCTATACCTACTATAACGATGGACTGAGGTGTTCCTCCTTCTTTTCTCCCCAAAAAGCGTGCGGGGAATGCAGGCTGTTCTAGCCCAGTCACGCGCAACAAACCATCCCCAAAGTCATGTGCTCTGCTGAGGTCAGAGGTACATAGACCTTTTGGTCCAAAGGTTGCCCTTTAGGGCTTTGGTAATGATCTGGTGTAATACTGTAGTGTTCATCTTTCTGCCAAAGATAGCCAGTTATCTTATAACTCTTTCGTGCCTGCTTTTATTTGTTTGATATTTGACTGCCCCATCTGCAGAACTGTTCAGGGACACTTTGACAAATAACCTATCCCCAAAACAACCCTCCACTTTTGGATGAAATGGTTTGCCCAAACCATTCCCTGTGGGAGGACCCACATAGTGTCAATCACATGTCTGGAGTAAGCTCATGTACCTCAAGGGCAATAATTTGGGCTGGGACCATAATGGTTAATGCAAGTTAACGGTTTGGGCAACTGGGGTGCCTCCTGTCATTTTGATATTGCATTTTGTTGTCTCCATTTTGTTTTACCTTTTAATTTATCTGTGTGTAAAGTGGGTTTGGTACTTACACTTACCTCTCCATAAGGAGTGGTGTTTAGACCTAATGAATACATGCTTTTTGAACTCCCTGGATGAAAGAAAATATGTAAGAGCAAATTATCCTCTTGTCTATCCTCTCTGAAGTCTAACCTACTTTGATGTGATTGTGATTTTTGTCACTTGTCGTGTGCATTGTAGGAGGAGTTCTCACAGCAATGAATGTAAGTAAACCTTTGAGTAACACAAAGTAACTCGTGAACGTGTAAGTTGAAACACAGGATGGAAATTATTATTTTAGGCATAGTTCCAGGATTTGGTTAAAGTATAATTAGTTTTTAAATTATTTGCTCTGCATTTTCAGATACAAGCTAGATTTCATATCCTCCTTGACTCATTAGAGGCCAGAGCCTCAGGCTGGTATAAATCATCAGTACTTTATTGATACCAGTAGAGCCGTCCTGTTTTGTACTTAGCTGAGCACCCATTCCAGTGAGGTGTATTCACAAAACATAGCCAGGGGCAGTACTCCATCGAGATGGTCGGTAAAAGTAAGGTGAATAAAAGCTGCCAAATATGAAAGCTGAAATTTCAAAATTTTATGGTCTCATTAATAAAGTGGAGAGAGACTGACAAATATGAAAGTTGAAATTATTAAATTTTATAGTCTTACTTATAGGGTAACTGTACAGGTTAAGTAAAGCATCTCTCGATTTGTACCACCATTCACCTTTGACCTTTGCACTAAGAATGCTTTAAGGAACTGTTATCAATTCCTTATAAATATATTAATATAAATATTAATATGTCTATTGCTCTGATGTAAGCCTGAGAAGGGCTGAGAATTAATGTAGACTTTGAGAAGTAGTTCCTACTCTTTTATCTCTGCAGGTGACCAAATTCGAGTCAGTCATGCAAGCAGGTGAGCAGGTTTGTTCACACATGGCTATCCGGATTGCCTTGCTGTTCTGTCTGTTTAGTTAGCACTGGAGTACCACATTGCTATGGGCTCTCTCTGCAGGAATAATATTGATTTCTGTTAAATGCTTTCCCCTAGGAGAAAACAAAAGAAAAGCTTCCATTTTTCTAGTCCTACAATGAAAAGTTAATGGGGAACAGAGTTTACAGCAAGGGAAAAGGAAGAAAAAAAGGGGGAAGAAAAGAGGAGGGAGCATATTTGAATGGTGCAAAGGAAGAAGGATGGATGTCAGAAGGATCTATATCAGAAAGGTAGTTTTTCAGTTCCATCTCTCCTGGAAAGTTCACTGGCTCGGAAGAACTCAGGTCCTCATGAACTACTACCACAAAGCTTTCACAGGCAATCCGCAGGATTTTTCTTCTTTTTAAATCTCCAAAACCTCAGTTTGATCTCCCTGGACTCCTTCATGAGTGCATAATATTTCTACAGACAGTATACTACATGTACCTTCCTACAAGGTCAATACCACATATGTGAATACAGGAAGCAAGAGGAGGAGAACAGCAGCTGGAACTAGAAGACCAAACGCAATTCAGTGACTGAGCTGGTTTTTCCTTCACACCCACAGTTTCCAAGAAGTAGCTGATTCATTACAACAATTCTGCCCAAAGCTCTGTCTTTTTGTGATTATTTAAAAAAAAAAAATGGCTCTCAAAAAATCTTGCTTTGATGGAAATTACGAGCAGTTAAAATATGCCTACAGATTCAGGCATTTGCCCTATTTACTGCTCTTCCTTTTCACCTACCCTCTTTCCACCTTCATTTTAAATGAGAGGGACTTGCACTTCATCCCTGTAAACTCAATAGCAAAACCTTAACTGGCTTCAATGGAACAAACACTTTCAATCATAACAGAATACTGATGATACTTGCTATTTTATTAAACTACTGAATTTTTTCCACTCCATGAAGCATCTTCCTCCCCTCCTTTTTGTTCCACCGAATGACCAATTTAATCTGTTTAATCTGTAATTAAACACAATCTTAAACATGTAAGTTCTTTCCCTTGATAATATTCCTACCTTTGAGACTGATTTTCTTTACTGCCAAAACATCTTTCTGCCAATGAATTTTTTTTTACATTATTATTACAATCAGCCTTAGCTTGTACAAAAAGCACAGCAGAGTCTCCTTCCAAAATCTGCTTTTAAGGAAAATAAGACTCGGCCAATAATAAGAACGATATTTTTTTCCCAAAGATGTTCATGAGGGGAGGAGGGGTAATTTTCCAGCACACTCTCTGTGTAATAATTCTGATTACCGTAAGAGGTATTTGAAGTGTTCAGCCCTTTGGTTTCAATGTGTGCTCTAATGAGTGCACTTTAGTGCAGACTGTGAAATACCAAGTTTCTGAAATTAAAAAAAAAAAAGTTCCTTTGTGTGGTAGTAATCCAGATTAAAAGTTAAGGAGTCTGAAGCCTAGACAACACTCGTTCCACCTTTGCTGATACCCATTCCCTGGATGTGTAAGCAGAGGCTGGTTGGATCGCAACAGGTAACAGACAGGAGGCCGTTCTGCAAGAAGCATCATTTTGTAAGTGTTTTGTTTATATAGTCCTCTATTTCTGGCCATGTTTAGGGACAGGATCCAGCTAGGCTATTAGGATCTGCAGTCTAATTTGTATATTCTTCAGATTCATCCCACCACAAGAAAATAGCATCAATACAAATAGCCTTGAACAGTGCCCCTTGTCCAGGGAACTGGGAGCATTTGGTACTTCCGAAAATCGGACCACTGATTCAGAAATTGATGAACACCAAAGAAGTAGTTAAAGTCTGAACATTTAAGACCATCTGTGCCACACTGCTCCATTATCTTCTGCAATGCCATTACAGGGATGCAGTTTAAAGTACAAAAGGGTTTTTTCATCAGAAAAGGTGACAGTACCTGATAGGCGTAATTCCCCTCTAGATGAAATTATGTCACTGGCTCCATTAGACAGTGGGATTAGGCTTCTGTTGCTCTGCATGGGCATATTTTGAATTTCTGCTAGCTAGCAGTGCTCTCAGACAAGAGATTAATAGTGCTAACCATTTTATTTAATATTAAGGCAGAGACACTCCTTTTGATATGTCATTTAGGTTAAATGCATTCTCCTTCCGTTCAACTTGTCTGATACTGTAATGTTAAGCCAAGAACTTATCTAAGTAAAAAGATTAAACATATCTCTGAGGAATGCACAACATCATTACAGTTGAATCATGAGGTTAAAGTGTTGCACTGAGGTTGCAAAATATCAGATAGAGAAGAGATTGAAAGGATAAATCCTTACTCATTTAGCATAGTTGCCCTATTCCACCTGCTAATGAACTCAGTATGTAAAGTGCATTGGAAAGGGGCTCTGGTAGATGTTTCAGTACAGGTTACATTGCACTCTTCTATGGAAACTGATGGCTTGTTGTAATCAATTTTTAGGCTTGTTTTTCACTTGGGATCAGAGGAATGTAATTCAAACATAAAGAGATTTGCCAATAATTCATTCTTAAAGAGCCCTATAAAGATATGTGGCCAATACTGTGGCCAATACTGTGGCCTCTTTCAGGAAAAATAATGGTTAGACATCTTGCATGAAATTACCATTTCATTAACGTACCGATTGTTCTGAATTAAACACAGTACCATATTCATCTTAGAGCTGCAGATATAAGCCTTATCACCTGCCATAGCATTACATTTTATTCGCCTCTGGAAACAGACTTGTGTTTATATACTTGAGCATTAAAAGCCCAATGAAGAAAACCACTTCACCACATGCTTAAGCAATTTAGTGGAACAGGGTCAAACTTGGGCACTAACCCTCTTCACTGGTGAGCATTTCAAAAGCAAGCAGACCAATTTTAAAACAATTAGGGAGACATTGTAAGGTGAGACTGCATCAAAGAGTAATTAAACTGCACTGTTACTGGATAATATTAGGGACACAAGGATATTTTCCAGCCTTTCCCAGCAAGTTTGCATGCATAAGCTAAATGTAATGTTACTTTAAGGCAGCACATTCTGCAGATGGGAAATACAGCCTGACATTGCCTTAAAGTTCAGGATGGTATTTTTTAGTCAGTCAGAAATGAGGGGATTCTGCCACATTTTGCATTATGCAAGTTGTACATGACAATACTTCTTTCTTAAGCTGCCAGAAGCATCCAAATGTGGGCTTTTAACCAACAGTCAGACTGAAGGTGTATTGGAAACAGATCACCAAACTTATCTAATTTAGACAATGAGTACGTGCCTTGAGTGTTGTCCAAATGAAATTCCCATGACCTCATGGCTGTGGCCTTTGTTTCCCTTAGAAGTGGATGAAGATTTCAGTGAAACAGTTGATAGCTATCTCAGAAAACAGTCTGTAGGTCCATGAAAAAACTGTATTTTCTATGAAGGCTGAGCTTCTGATTTCACCATGCAGCTCTGCTGGGTCTGTGGTTTCCCGGTGTATCCGCTTTGAACAGGGTCTAAGCATAGCCAAAGGGGCCAGGAGCCTAAATTCTACACCCACTTCTGCCACGGGTTGGTCCTTGTAGTGCTAATACCCAAAAAACAAGTACTTCCCTAGTCAGGAAGACTAATGAGCCTCATTTCCTGTAAATTTATGGCTCATGGCTAATTGGATTTGGCTGTTGGGAAGATGAAAGAGCCACCTGAAGTTTTTCTTGCAGCTGTAGCTGCTCTATGAGCTTCCTGAGTCAGTGGATTCTCGGGTCTCTAGTAAAGATTCAACTCTTCCTGCTTATTCTTCCTCATTTGTCAAAGGCACTTTCTCCTGAGCTCACACATCTATTTTCATACAATTTTTTAGGATTGCTTTTCCTACATTCCACCCACATCAAACTTGATTGGAATTGGACAGTACGTCAGAATATCCTAGTGTGAGTACAGGTGATGCAAGAACAGAAGTCTTGCTTCCATAAAAAAATTAGCTTTTAGAGGGCAGCCTAGGTCTACAGTGCAAACTCTTTGTCCCATTCCAGAAATAAGGAGTCAGGAGCTCAGAAAAAATAGAAGTGAAGACTGGGCAAGCAGCACTAGCATCACAACAAGGGCTAAGAACCGTGACCTAAATTTGCAGCATGCAGCAGAACTGAAGAGACTGGGGCAGGGATTTCTGTCTGGAAATTTGACAATTTCTCAGCATCCATAACAAGCGGTCTTCAGAGACACTTGGCCTTAGGTGCTGTCTTATCTGGCTGTTTATTCCCTAGGGAATATGTTTCACTAATTAGAAATCACTATTACTGCCTGGAAACTAGAAGACTGACAAGAGACCATTGCTTTACCTCATACCACTCAGGAACCATTGGACAGCTGCTGACGTGACTTTTCAGGGGGGTACGCAGAAGGCAATGGAGGGGAAGATCTTCCTTTCCCCTCTTCTTCTTTAGCTCTCCAAAACTTCTGCTTCTTAAGTCAGCTCCTGAGCCACCTCCTCCTCCCCTCTCCCCCGTCAGTGAATTATTTACCCTTCCTGTGTCTTAGATTCCTCTTTGGCACAATGAAGTCAGTGTTACACTATCACAAACATCTGCAGCTATCCTGATGGGTACTAAAAAACTCCAGGGTGTATTACTAGCTGTATTTGATAGGTAAGAAAATTAAGATTGAGAGAATTTCACTGACTTGGTCTGACAGGAATCATGGTTCAATGCCTTCATACGAGCCTTACGTGACAACACACATCAAAACACAGGGGTTTGTGTAACTGGGTTATAGAAAAGCAACAGCGACTTCTGTTGGTAGGGCTGTCATTCGCTTAACAGGTTAGTCTAATTCTGACCCAACCTCCCCACTTAAATTCCTCTAGCAACCTCTATTTACTGTGATCTAGAAAGTCCAACACAACTTACTGCTAGCTGGCAGAATGCTTTGGGCATGTGTCTTGAGCTTTGAGATCCCTGAAAATCTTCTAAGGGCTTTTATGTCTGCTGACGGGTGAGAAAAGAGGCAGCAGAGAGAGAGAGAGAGAATGGAGGGGAAGAACATGAGATCCTTCAAAAAATATCTTTGACTGGAGATGTCAGAGTACAGGGAGTCAGAAAAAGGTTGGAGATTTCTGGAGTTTTTTCTCCCCAGAAAATTAGAGGTGAATGAAACAAGTACCTTCAGTCATTATTAAGGATGAAAACTATCACCCAAAAATATCCATGAAAAGGAACAAATGAATAAATGCAAGCGAAAAATTCGTAAACCAGCACAACTCCTGAAACATCAATTTAATATACTCCACTGGGAAATATTTATATGCATTCAACATCAGCTGAAATTTCACAGGGGTTGTCTTATGTAACCACAAGGTTGCATTAACAAGTCTGAAGGTGACAAAAGCATGAATGAATGTGGTAAATTCTTTATGCGTGAAAGAAACAAGGCCAACAAAGGCCTAAAAAAATCCCCAGACCTTTAGTTTATTTTGTTTTTCAGGTGCCCAAGGCAGTGGACTACCTAACTGTATATTTTTTGCTGTGCTGGGTTTGCATTACTACAAACCTTTACAGCATTATATTAAATTCTAAAAGTGAGTCAGGGATTTGCCTCTGCATTTCAAGCCGTAATTCAAGAGGTAGAGAAAGAATTATTTAACAGAGAAAATGAAAATATTATTTTATTAGCACTATAGCCACAAGTGAACAAGGAAAACAAAGCAATTAAAATAGGAACTGTGGATATATTGGCAGAAAATAAAACACATCAAGCAAGATAAAAGCCACAGTAACTTAGTGTGGACCCACCTAGCTTCTTAATGTCCATCTATGAACATACACAAACTGAGGAGGTACAAGTGTATATAGACACACTGATTTTAGAGAGGTCTGTGCAGGTTTCTATGTTGTTGCTCTTATGGGGTTTTTTGAGAGAATCCTGCCCAACATGCTTTCCTCTTTCTGCTCTTCACAGTGATATGAAACAGAGGAGATCTTAGCCAAAGCTGAAATGAATGCAACAATTTTTTCATGACAATTACAGTTACTAAGTGTTTGGCAAACAGATCTAGAGTACCCATGCTGCCCGTTGCTGAGGCCAGTCTCCCCTCCACTACAGTCAGCCAGGTCACATAATCCCACTCATGGTACTTACTGAGACCTCCCACACACGCATTCAGTCCTGGACTTCCAGTACTCTATTGCATACACTGGATGGAAACCTGATTCTAACCCTAAGCTGTGATCCACAGCCAAATTATGCCACTTAGTCTTCTGTCTGCATTGTGTTTTTGCTTTTGTGGCTTGCACTTTCCTTCAGGATTATAAAGAGTAAGCAGATACTTCTTAGACTTTATTCTACTAGGCTAAGCCAACCAAGCCTTTTCATCTTCCTTGTAAGACAACTCTTCAGTCTTTCAGTGATCTAAATACTTTTCTTTTTCCGTTTTATATGTACCAGCTTCAGTTCTTCTTCTTGAATAAGACACTTACTACACAAGAGGCATTGCTTTATCAGTGACCTGTGCCTGTGCTCAGAGACGTTCCCTGCCTCCACTGCAAACACCCTCCCAACACTTCTCTGCATCACACCTGCCTTCCTCACGGTTGGAAAGCACTAGTTGTCATCATTGTCTGTGCATTAATTACTGCGTGCAGATCTTTCCCTTATTTCCAAGTGCCAATACCAGGATGACAGCAGGCACATACACACAACCCAAACACCTGTAGTATCACTTACTACAATATGTTATCTCAGCCCATGATACTCTGTTGCAGTAAAAACCAGGTAAAATAAATCTCTACTATTCAGACTCATAATATGAAATATTCAACCCATAATACCCATGTGTTATTAGACAGAGTGCTACTGGGCAGCTTCGGATACAAAATTGGTCTCCAATTAGCATTTTCTCTTCTATTTTTTTCACATCAGGGACCAGCAGGAAATCAATGAATGGCAGCTAAGCAATGAGAGAAATAGAAGCATTTGAAAGGAAAAATCATCAAGTCAGTAATAATGCTGTTCCTATTATTAAGGAAAAACATAAGTGTTGTATAAGTGAGCCTTATGGTTTTGTATGCCAGTCCATAAATATCTAGTTCTACAGACAGGAATCAAAACTAAGTGATTCACTGCAACAGATATTATTAAAGAATATGTCTGGAAATACTTTCTCCCTCCCTTCTCGACAAAAATTTTCTTCTCTTGCATACATACGTCATTGTTGTCATACCAGAGAACTTTCAGTGGAGCACATATGAAACCTTAGAGTCACTACAATGAAATATGCAAAAGAGAGAAGAATGGAAGACAACTTTGCAGTGTTGATCACAGTAATTCCTTCTGTAGATAAAAGCTGGAGGGATAGTAATTAATGGTGTAATTATCGAGTTAGAAATTGATAAGCACCCTATAGGAGCTTGGAAAAAGAGGGAGGAGGCAGGCAGAAATCAAAGCTTCCCCAGGACATAACCTAATATGTAAGAACGTCATACATTTAAATACAAAAATAGATCAGCTTCCTTTTGATGCAAAATTGGAAGATGTCTCCTGAATTTATCTTTAAAATGAAAATAAAACCAACCACCACCATAAAATGCTGATATTCCCTAATGAACTGTGGATGTTAGGGAGAAAAAATAACATCTAAAGTATGCAAACACTCTAAGACACACATATATATTGCTCTACAGCCCACTGAAGCTGCTGCAGGGATACTCTGTGTTAACCTAGAAGAACTTTGGATTAGTCCAGGTTGTACTGAAGCAAAAGCAGACTTGCAGAAAATATCAAGAGTTCAAGCGTCTGGGTCTTTCCAATAACGTTAAATAAGAAGGGGACTCAGATGCTAAAGATGCAGGAAATTCCATCCTAAGGTGATCCTCGTTCAAAAGGCACTTTAAAACATTTACCCCTTTTTCTGGTAAGAGTTTGAAAATAGATTTTCTACTCACAACAAAACGATCAGCATTCCCACTGGCCAAAGGCATGACTGAAGTTCTGGGGGAGTAGTTCTTTCTTCCCCTGCTACACTTCATCAGATGGGTAATTCTCACTAGTACAAGTCGCAGCCACGGGATGTCCTCTAGATGTAGGTAGGAAGGATGAAAGGTCCACAATATGTAGGAGTGTTAGTGGCCTCCTCATGTGTTTTGAGCTATTCAACGCACTGCCGCTCTGCTTCTGCTACCTGAAAAGAGCTCAGCAACTTTCAGTTTTTATGTTGCTATTTTTCCCATTCCTCCATTTCAGGTAAAAAGTCTCTATAGCAACTGGTTTGCATCCTGATGCATCTGAAGTATGGGGACAAAAGAGACACAGTTTATTTCAAAAGATGCTTTCATTTCCAAAAGTCACTTCTTAAACAGTGTGTGTGCCATGTATGTATAGACTTTGTACATACTAAAAGGTCTAGAATTCACCTGGATACCTGGGACCTCCCACAAAATGTTAGGAGTAAGTGCCTTATCTGAGATTCCTGATGGAACCTGGCTCAGCAAGCTCTGTGCTCCCACCCTCTGGAAAACTGAACCCCAATGTCTGGTCCAGAAGTAATCCAAATGAATAGTCATGTTCATTCTTCAAACTGCACAGAAGTATGCTGGAAACATGCAGGAGCTTTTAGCCCACGGTTTCTCAAAGGTAAAGCATTATTTCCTTTCCATGTGGCGGCATTGCAGTAAAGTCTTTACCTTTCATTACAATGAGAAAGAAAGACAGTGAACAACAGCTTTGAAACGAATATATAATAACAATAAATCAGTTATTTAAAGTACTTAATTCAAAAGTATTTTGTCTCTAGTTTATAATGAAAAAATACGCATATGAAAGATTTCTCTGTTACAATAACACTGTTCCCAAAAATTGCCATTTTGCCCTCACATTGGCAATGCTTACTTATCAGCTGCAGCTCTGAAAATTAGCAAGTACATGCCTTTTGCCTTTTAGGCTAATTTAATTAAAAGCTATACTAGATTGTATTATACCACCTTAAAATACTGTTGTAAGAAACAGTCAGGGGAACCACTCCCCAGCTGCTTTATAACAATGCATAATTCTCTTTAACTTTCCAAGCAGCGAACAATGCTGGTTTATCATAACTACTTGGACGGTTGCCATGCTACAACCTAACACTTCTTTTCTTTATTATTGAAATTTCTTGCTTCTTAAACTCAGAGAATGGATACCCAATGGACTGGGGAGAATATTTGATGTGATTCTGACACCTTTGAGAAAACCAGGCTTCACTGTTTGCTTGTCACTCATCGAACATGGAAAAGCTCAGGAAATACATAAACACTCCAATAATTGTGCAGTGCCTTTGGATGTAAGCATCTGTGATATATAGCTATATAATGGTTACGGGGAAGGTGCTCTGAACAGAGAAAGTATGGTGTGTGCAGCTAAAACATCATGTTTGGTGTGTCTGCAAGTGTCTGCTCTCTCCAAAACCACACATAACATTTTGTTGAGTTCACATAGTTCAGAAGTAGTTCAGCTTGCAAATTACATGTAGAGGTTATCTACAGAGGTAACTAAAAGTGACCGTAAACTTCAAGATGAACAGGTATAGGTCAATTTTTATAATAAGGCAGATTTCTACTGCCTGAAATATTTATTTGCGTATCAAAGATTACAGAAAAGAAAAGGAGTTGCTCTAGCTGGAACTAGCATTAAACTACCTCACCTCTGTCAGCCTCACCTCTGTGCCTGGGAAGATCATGGAACACATCTTCCTAGAAGATACGCTAAGGCACATGGAGGCCAGGGAGGTCATTCGAGACAGCCTGCATGGCTTCACCAAGGGCAAGTCCTGCCTCACCAACCTAGTGGCTTTCTATGATGGTGTAACAACAACAGTGGACAAGGGAAAACCAATGGACGTCATCTATCTGGATTTTTGTAAAGCCTTTGACACAGTCCCCCACAACATCCTTCTCTCTAAATTGGAGAGCCATGGATTTCACGGGTGGACTGTTCAGTGGATAAGGAATTGGTTGGAAGGTCGCAGCCAAAGGG
>Ga0065711_1029233_pt1 | contig 37024 bp, 21 predicted proteins | sample Hoacrofraction12_FD_59098 | JGI IMG/M metagenome (GOLD analysis project Ga0065711, IMG submission 59098) | Hoatzin crop microbial communities from Cojedes, Venezuela - Epithelial fraction 12 v2 (version 2) | ecosystem: Host-associated > Birds > Digestive system > Esophagus > Crop | place... | reverse complement strand
AAAAAAAAAAAAAAAAAAAAAAAAAAAAAAGAACTGAACCTGCTGAGATTTGAATGGGAAATTACAAAGAATTACTTATTTCAAATTTGATCTCCCACTTGTCAAGAACTAGAGAGAAAACAAAAAGTTCTGTTGAAAGCAAATACTAGCATTAGTGCTTGAAGTTGAGTGCTCCTTAATAGCTAAAACCAAACTATTAAAGCTATTGAAGTCTTCAATTTATTGCATAAGATTAAGGTGCTATACAAATTTTCATAGTATTTTTCTCTTAGGAAAAATGCCTTTGATTCTTTCTATATGTTGTGCTTATTTTTCAGATACATAACATAATACCACTTGTAGTCCACCTGTCAACAGATTTCCTTTTCTTGTACAAAGAATAAAGATTTCAACATTTCTTCGTTCGTAATATTTTTCATTCTTTCATTTTGCATTATAATGGAAAGTTGTAAAAAATCATATTTAAAGAAACATTTAACTGCTTTTTGTACATAGCTGGATTGTTCTACAGCAAGACTGAACATTATTGTCTACTTCAATAAAATGTTCAATAAAAAAGTATAAGCATATGTTGGCAAAGAATCTCTGTTGTGTTTTGATTAATGCATGAAAAATATTTACAAGTAATACATTCATTACTGAATCATATAATATTTGGTGCATTATTTCATAAAGCTTCTGCTTTCTGCCATCCAAACAGGAATCTCAGATATCAAAAAAGAAAACATCCTTGACCATTAATATTCAAAACACAAAAATTGATTCAAAAAAGCAGCTTTTATAACATGTTAAATTTCCACATTTTTCTTTCTACTCCATGTTTTTGGAAATGTATATTTAACTTTAGCTTATATAATTTGCCTATTGTAGAAAGTATATTATGTTAATATCCTACAAATGCAGAATTATAAGTCCAGGAAAAAAATTATTAAAAACTTGAAACTCATTAGAATACCTACTGAAAAAAAACAAGACATAGAGATACTAGTGAAGTAAAGACATTTTGTTTGTTTTGGGTTTGTTGGTTTTTCTTTTCAGAAAAATATCCAACACACGACATTTTTCTTCTTAAGATCCAAAGTGTAGAAGAATGTAAGGTTGTCAATTTGAGTAGTTAACTGAACTTAGTGCATGAAAAATTATGTCAGATTAAGCATTCTTTGAGTATGTTATTTTAGGACATCACTATAGATATCCTCAGATTCACCAGTCTCTAACACGACTACACTTAATTTTATACTAATATAGGAGTGGCCAAATCCTTTAAGAACAACCACAAAAAAAACCTTATGTAAAAATGCAATTTATTCAAAATAGGTTCCTTATTTTCATTTACCATTATTTTATGAAGTTTACACTTTTACAGAAAAACATGAATGATTGAAAAGTACTTTTTCCTTCTAAACTACAACTTTCACCTTTATTATTTTTAAGTCTTTAATAATAATTTTTGCAAGGTCTAATTGTAAAGATACTGCACCTTTACCATCTGTAAGCCCTGTTATGTGCACTTCTCTGAAGTCATTTGATGCCACTTTATTACCACTAGAAGAAATTCTAAATTAGCTAGGCATTACTACTTTAGCAGCTTCCTTAAGAAATTAGAAAACCTAAATCTTTTTTCAAATGTTGCTAAGCTGAAGAAATGAGTAGACATGCCTTTTTACCTGTTTTTAAAAAGTCTTCCCTACTTATTCAGATTTTACACTAAATAGTAATAACTGAATTTTAGAAATTTAAAAAATACAAAACTTAAAATACTATCAAACCTTTCCTAAAAAATAATAAAATGCAATAGCTGGAAAGAAATTAAAAAAGAAATTAAATCTTAAATCTGAAAATGTCCAAACCCAAGAACAATGACAAATATTAAATATGATACATGTATGAGATGAATATCATAACACAAGCCTCTCGATCTAATGAAAGGACAGAAGGAGAACATTGTGAATATGTCCTAACAGAAGACTGCATTTTTTCCCTTTCATGATAAAAATAGATAGGGGAGTAATAATACTGCAGTTCAGAGGAAGCAAGAGAGAGAATAGCGAGGGAGAGAGAGAGAGACTATTGGCTACACAAATCCCAAAATGTGTATATCTCTTCTCTAAAATGACAGTGACTACCATCCACATATCCCATAGATGAATTTCCACATTAATCTTAACATGGCATCGGGTTTTTACTGTATTCTTCATGTTGCTCTACTACCAACAAATTGTGTGTCATTAGAAAAGCAGACTGGTTTCTCTTGCTATTTTGTTCTTACATAAATATTTAATGCTTTGAAAAGAAAGATCCATTTGCATGTTTGACTACCTACTTACCTACCTACCTATCTATCTATCTATCTATCTATCTGTAAATGTGAAGAAGGAAGGAAAAATTGCTGGAGTTTCAGTGGCAGTACCCATCTTAGGCTGAGTTTGATTGTGGGATAAAGTTTTTTTGTGTTCCCTTTTTGTATTCCTGTTGAAGACATTCAACAGTTTCCACAGAGCGTATTTTATTCAAGGTTCAAGCACACCCTCCACTGTATTTTAGGTTTGTGTCTAAGCCAAGTCTCTCTCATTAAGAATACATTTTTTGCTGCCTGTGAACCAGAATTACTGGTGTTTATAATGCTGTTAAGACAGACTAAGACCTTGATGACTTTTCTATTAGAGTTACACCAGTGGTGCTTTCTGAAGGACTGAAGGGATCTGAAGAACTGAATCTCACAGTCTCTGAGTCCATCCTGTTTCTTCCTTGGAAAACTCAATACTGCTTAAATAGGAAAAATAATGCAGGTTTTTCCTCATAAAGTCTTCCCTGATTACTCAGAAACTGATCAGTGAATGTCCTTTTTTTAAAAAATAAATTACAGAGAAGGTTGTGGTAAGACGATTTTTCCAAGTGCAGGTATCTTACACTTTCTCACTGGTTTCTTTGTGTCTACAGAAGAAAGCATGGCAAATGCTATTCACTGGTTTTTATCCCCTTCTTGACGATGGATGGGCAATACCCCACACTCAGGGGTTTACCAGCTATCTGGCTGAAAAGATGCAAACTCTCCTCGGCGAACGAACCTTGCTGATATTACCCGCACTTCTGTTATTACAAGGTTAGTGGGCTTCTCTGCATTACTGACAGGGTCATAAATGTCTCAGCTCTGAGGGCACTGTTAGCATTAACATGACTAGCCCACCCACCTCCTGTCGGGACTCTGCCCCACAGGCAGCCCCACTACACTCTGACTGTAAAGTGAAGCTATACAGAAATTTGCAGCTAGCCTGCAACCACACAATTTTCATGTTCAGAAGAGCACCTAATAAGTGCAGAAAAACCTGGCTACCATTTGCTCACTGATCTCTTGGTGAACTATGATAGTGTTGATTATGACTTTTAAATCCCTAAATAGCCTGAAGTTGGTGTAGCAGAATGATTGCTTCACTATCTGTGCTCTCCTTCAATAGCTGCAATCAGCACAGACTTTCAAATGAAACCTTCTTCATTATAAAAGACAAAGGGGAGGGAACAGGGAAACAGTTATTCTTGGCTACAGCTCCAAGACTCTTGAATTTTCTCCCTAATTTGATCTGAAAACAGTTCAGACTAGTACAGTTTGAGACAAAATCCACCTTTTGCGGGATTTTTTAAGAAATTGTCAGCATTCTTTCTAGATGAAGAGAATTGCAAGCTGTTTGAATAGATTTGCACCGAATCCATTTCATACCGCTTAATTTTTTCTGACTAAACTTATTTGTATTTACTGGATGATTGTTTACTTAAGAATGCCTAACAATTTGGTAAGCATCTATTGTATTTTTCATATCAATAAAACCAGACAATTATAATCTTACGTGTAGAAAGTTTTATATGTAGTTATTGGGTCATAAATATAAGAAAATTAATGACTTATTAGTGTTAGTAGGAATTCCTTTCAACAATATTTTGAAACATCTATTAATCATTTATTAACACTTTAATTATAAACTAATTTCTGTAGGCACATTTCCACAATGTTTGTTTTATTTAAAAATACAGTTTTCATTCATTTTATGAGTTTATGCCTGTTCTTTGTGATTGTGTGAATACAACTACAGTATTCCTTCTGGTCATAACAGAGAGGGACCAGAATACCCAGTTTATCCTTGACAGTATTGGAAGGCTAACAGTCCTCCAGGAACAACTATCTCCTGCATGTAGGTTTTTCTGCCTCTTTCCGTTAAAAGATGGTCTTGGAATTTACACGTTACCTACATTTTGGCAAGTAAGGGCTGCAGTGCTGTTTTATCACTTCTTAGTTAAATCAGTCTGTTAAAAAGACATCCTGTAAAATTTCAGCATAGTTTATGACTGGCTGCTGGGAAAAAAAACATTGTTCATGCATTATGTATGCATTATTACTCGAGATGTGCAAGCAGTTAACTGTCCCTGTATAAACAGCATTTATATCTGAATCTTAGCCATAAACCTGCCCACAAAATGTGAACAGATGAAAAAAGTGATTTTCTTTCCATTAAGTAATATCGACCAAGTATGGAAATCATTATGATCCAACTACAAATCACAATACAGAATACTGACTGCATGTAGTCTAAACATCCTCCTCACTCAGCTGAGAAGATGTTGAGGCATGTTACTTAAGCACAATAAGAAAACGTCTCAAAAACATGTAATATTTTGTTATCATTCAAAAGATTTGAAAGCATCCTAAATGTCTTAAAAAATATAAAGAAAAAAGAACAGCCTTCACACTAAGGAAAGCTTCTTTAAAAATTCTTTCAGGAACTGAAGACAGGGATTTAGAAGAGGATATTTCATTGTTATCCTACCATGACACCGTGAGTAGGCTAAATAATGGAGCCTCTCCAATAAATGGAGAGAGGCTTAAAAAGACAATCTAGAAAACTTGGTGAAACCCTCTGAATGCTCAGGAAACAAGCAAAGGTCGAATTTTCAGAAAGATTCCAGTTACAGTTAGCAGTATTTTCATTAAAAAAAAAAAAAAAAAGGACACTAATATTTTCTGATATCTCCATTTGGTAAGACGTTTTCTGCTCTGGGCTGTTCAGTCTGTGTTTTGGTAACACATCTTGTTTTTCTGGTTTGGCCCTACAGTACCTCACAAATAGAACAAGTTTTTAACTCATTACAGAATATCTGCAAGAACTTCCGATAAATGCAACCAGGTCGCTTTTGATTTTCCTGTGAAATTACATAGTGTAGCACCAACAACATTTACAAAAAAAAGATGCCTCCTGCTTAGCAAATATTTGAAATTCTGAAGTAGTTTTTGACTTCTAGTGTAGTTCAGAGAGAAATTCAGAGAAACATAGGATACACAATCTCAATCTTTCCATGCAGGGATACACAAATACAGATTTCAGAAAACAGCATGAATTAATTATTGATCTAGAATTAATTTTTAATATTGTCCACTGTCCCTTCAGTAAAGTTTATTTTCCCAATATTTATGTATTTACTAAATATACCTATTCATAGACCAAGATGACTTTTCAGGTTGTTTTCTTACTTACTAGTTTTTGTCATCACTTGGCATAGTCTCTGGTAATATGTGCTATTAAGAGGTACCTTCAAGATGTCCAAAAACAGTGTGACCTACTTTGTTTTTTCAACAAAATCTCTCAGTGTTACAGCTGGGGGACAATGAAACGAAGAGGAAAAAACATGCTTGAAAGAGGGCAAATGCCCTGAAAACTTCCAAACAAGAAAGGAGAATGAACTGAAAAAAGTAAGGCAAATTACACAACAGGAAGATGTGGGGAAATAACATGACAGCATGTAGGAATAAATACGCCTTTTTCTCAAAGAAGCTGCATATTCAGTTTTAGTAGGGATGGCAGAAGAGATCCTAAATACTCACAATCTACTTCACAGTGGTATTGTCTTCATAAGGACTAGAAGTGTTTTTACCTGCCATTCTACTCTGGTTTTAGAACAAATTACCATAAAATTAAAAAAGATATTGTACTAAAATAATTCCAAGATTAATTCATGTTATACATAAATCTCCAAAATTAGCTGTATACAAGAAGTCAAAAACATGATATGCTGAAAGAAAGTTTCAAAATCAAAGTGTGAACTTTCGAAGAACGCAGTTCCAGTCAATTCTAATAACAACAAGGGTCTGTCAAGTTATACATCTTTCCTAATGTAATCAATTAATCTTTTCATAAACTTCACATTAACACAAATAATAGGAAAGAACATTTCATGGGGATTAAGGTAAATGCATCGTTCTACAAAGCTAACCTTGAGGACTTTATTTTTGTTCTGGTTTTACATTTAAATTAAGCATCTGTGTGACTGCACCCTAATCATTGCGTTTGTTCATTTGAGTACATTGCACATTACTGCACAGACTGGTCACTTCAGGTTTTAGTATTTGGTATATTATAGTTCTCATCAGAGAAATTCATTGCCAGTTCATTGAAGGAAGTAGCTATGAGAAAACAAATCCCAAACTTCGCCTGAAATATAACACAAAAAGAAGGGAAGAGGTACACTAATGTCCATTAATGCGTATGCCCTTCAACTAGAAGAAACACATTGCATTATTTAGCTTTTCTAGTACAGAAAGAAATGCAAGCTATACTGGACTAAAAAGAATGCTGCTATGATTTACAATATTACATTTATACACACTATTACTGTATTTGGTTAAGAAAAACAAAAGATAAAAAGTCATTATACGTTTCTTTGAATATATGTTAATTACATGGTCACTGAATGGTTCTTTGAAATAATTCTATGATTTAGAATATGCTCTGCTTAGCACAGAATTTTTGTGTGTGGATTATGGGATGTGAAAAGGAAAAAGATAACACACATTAGGTCATTTTCTACATTTTTTTCTCTCATCACTGTGCTGATAGCTGCAAAACCATTCACCTCCTGCTGTATTAATCAAAAGACTGTTGGGGCTGGTTTAACTTGCACTACCTGTTAAAATTATCAAAGGGTAGATATGGATGCAAGGGATTACTTCTCTGTTGAATGCATCTTCTTAACATCAGTCTATATCAACACCCTACCTTGGCATGTACTTAAAGAACTTTTAGGCGGCTTAAACACTTTTCTGCCTTTAGAGAAGTGCGAAGAAGGCATAGATCTCGCAAGGAACTGGCCCCATTCGTCACATCCCCACTAATATAGTAGATACATAATAGACATATCTAACAAATGCTTTTAAAGTTTGTTGAACAATACTTCATAGATATGCTTTTGAAACAAACTACATGAATATTAACAGGTACGTAGAAAGGTTACTAAGTAGCTCAAAACAGTAATTAATGCCCAGGATTAAATATCACACAATAGCTTACTTAAAATTTTTAAGTTAACTGTATACATAATGCACATTCTCAGACTACCTCCTCTGTGAATTCTACTTTTTTGAAATTTACAGCTTCAAAAACGTTTTCCATTTTTACTTGACTGGACATTGAAAAATGCAAAATAATTCTGAATTTATTAACCAAACTTTTTTAAAACTAAAAACTAATGGTTGACTTTTACAAGATTACACTAAGATTTCTAATTGGTGTAAAGAGGTCTGACTTCATTAATACAAACTGAAGATACAGCTACTGGACTAAGATTAATGGAGAAACAAAGACTCAGTTAACATATAGTTGCATTCTTTTCCCTTTATATTCTTTTCAGTTAAAATATTTCCATTTATTTTTTACATACTTACTTTGAACTCCATGGGAGCGAACTATTTTCCAGGTTTCTGAAGCTATCTCTTTTACGTCCACTTGGTAATGATGAATGGGTACACCTCCATGTGAATCTGGCTTATTGAACAAAACTTTGGCAGTGGTTTGTGACAACTCAAAAACTCGTACTCCATAAGGATTTGATGGCACATCTAAAAAAGTACAAACATTAATTTAATAATCAGCAGCAACTAGACAGACCAAAACAGTTGATAATCCAGCCCAAAAAGTGTCCTTAGCATCTTGAAGGGAAAAAAATAAATATTGAGTATGATGTAATAAAGTTTGTGCTAGATAAACAACTTAAGTGTTCTAATACAGAGCTGTAGGAAAACCACATTTATTTTCCTGTATGCTAAAGTTATGCGGAAACATTTTCAATTTCTGCCTTTCTTTTATAATATGATCTTATTTAATAGCTAATTTCATCATAGGCAAATGTAAGAGATTAGTTTGTTTTCTGTATAATTCTGCAAAAGAGAATTAGAAACTTTAAATCAAAATTAACAAGAGGAACAGTTGTGGCTAAATGGATCATTCAGACTCTGAATTCTTCTAAATGAAATTATGTCAAAAAAACTTTAGAAATAATTTGACCATTTTCATGAAACTCTGAAATACAGCTGAAAACATGAATCCTTTTCTGATTTTTTTTGAAAGACTGGATTCCAAGCTACAAGCTAGGAATAATAATGGATGCTTCTATTCTCTTTACAGTTCAAGAAATAATTTATGGAATAGATTGAAAGAAGCATTTTCTCTGAAATCAAAAGCAAGTGCAGATCTTTCAAAGTAGAAAAGAACCATGAAAATAAAGCAGGTGTCTGTAGGTACCGAGATGCTAGACATGAAACAAAAGCAAAAAATTAACCTTGGGGTCAGTACATCTTTAAAAGTAGAAACATTTTGCTACTGTTACAATGTATGACTGCACTAACACGCAGAAGCCAAAAGACTAACTTTTCTAATGGTCGTACATTTCAAAGTGTCATAATTACAAAAAAATTGTATTGAAAATACTAGGAAGAATTTTAATTCTGTGGACAGAAGATCAGGGATTTGAAACACCAGTAAACTTTCTCTTGTGATACATCTGACAATCATTTGCATAGCTGCTTGCAGATTTGACATTGCTTTTGTCTCCATGGCGTGGAAGATATTTCTATAAGGATATGCAAGAACTTGAGCCAAAGCCTATCATTTGGTTAGTGGGTACTGAACCATTTACATAAAATGTAGTCTTTATTCAAGGGCTGCCAGACAGTTGGGAATAAAATGAGAATCAATCTGAGCTTCACCCAATATGGGTACTCGAATGAAAGTGAGCCAAAAATTTCTATAAAATATTAAAGAATGGGCTTAAGGACATATTCAGGCACGAATTCTCAGGAAAAGGACACCTGCCAAAGCTCCTCTAAAGGGGCTGATTTGTATAACCTTTTAATAATCAGACACCTAAGTTTTTCCAGAAAAATGCTAACAGTTCTCAGAGTGGAGTGTCTTAATATTAATATCATACCTCTGTGAATTCTTACAGGTAGCATTTCTGAATATGGGTCTCCTAAAACCTCCAGTGCTTGGTGCCCATTGGGTTAAAATCAGGATAAGATTTATTTACATGGATGAACAATTTTAATATCTTTTACTTAAAGACACAAATACATGAATCCATGACGTTAAAGGTTTGCATAGAATGCAAATCTCAGCTTGAGGATTCAAACCACCAAATCCTTTCTTGTTCCAGGAAACATTCATTTCATCAGGATAAGGGATGTTGCAGGAAATTTTCACCCTTCTTAGTGAAGCTGTATTACTCCGCAGAAAGGAATTCAGGATTCATGGTCAGGCAGAATGTGACCAAATGTAACCAGTACACCATGCATCCAGGAGAACACAGACCTGGGTTTTGAATCTTTATCTAAATTGATAAAAAAAATGTGGGGTTTTTTTAGAAAAAAGAAAGCATGTGCAAAAAAAATACAGATTTTTTTCTGTGATCACACAGAAGAATTAGTTATACGAGTTGCTTGCTAAGTAAGCATTGATCTGCAAATCAGAGGATGAGGATTAGAACCAGCTTGTGACGTCTCTCCTCCAGATTCTCCTTACAGCTGAGAGCAATATTTTTTTTCCTGCTAGTGACAGTACCATAAGCACCATTCTGTATACAGATCTTTTTCTTCCTTGCTCAAATAACTGTTCTGAGAGGGGTGGGAAAAATAAAACATAAGAATGCCAGCAAAGCAATCCAGGATCGCCAAACTAAAGCAGCGTGGCACTGTATGAGTGATGTGGATACCAATCACTTGGAAAGATGAATATAATTCTGCAGTATTGGAGATAAATGCTCTTTGGATTTAATTGCAAGCTAAAAGCTGCTGTGGAAACCTACAATATTACAGTTTCTAAACAATGTCTTTCCTTCTGTGTTGTTAAAAGGGTTAAACATGAAACAAAAAAATTGTTTAAGGCTGAATGAATATTTAATTTCACTCAGACTATTTTTATGTTGTTTTTTATATGCACTTTTTATAAGGCAATTCATTGTTACTTTAGTTTGAATCAAAACAATTATTTGGTCAATGGTATGAAACAAAAATGTGTTATTTACATATATTCTCTGTTTTTGACTTTCAAAATGTTAAGGACATCTATTTTCCTCGTGTGTTTATGTCTGCATATGATTAACCATAATAAACATGGCACAGGGAAGAAATTCTTCAGGAAGAATCTTATGTTCTCCACTGCAGATTCAGTATAATTTCTGCCAAATGAAGCTATGATTCCATTTGGTAATAAGCATAAAATGAAGCTCCTGTGAAAATCTAGTAAAATATTTTGCTTAATTATCACAATGCAATATGTTGAAAACTCATTTAAGTGTGAAATACATCCACAATACTATTTGAAATATGCATCCCACAGTCCAAGCAATCCATACATGTAGGTAACTTTTATGTAGTTTTCAGAGTTGAACTTTATCAGTTCTTAAGTAAAGAGTGAATCATCTGAAAAAAATACAACAGAAGACACGTTCCCAGTCAAAATCAGAAAGAAATGCTAGCAGTTCCAGTGAGACAGAACAAAATACCTACTATCTCTCTCAGACTAGGCAAATCTATAACATTTTCCCCAAAGAAGATCATTAACAGCCTAATGAACCGAATCTAATTCTGTAGTTCTCTAATGAGTACGAATTTGATCATGCAAAATAAACAGCCCTCTGGTCCTGATATAGCTAAACATTCCAGCAATTGAGCTGTCCCTTATCAGCAGAAATTATTTGGAACATTACCATGATTTTCATGTTGGAATTGCAAGGCTTTTGGCTCAATGTTTAGCAGGAGTTGAGAATAATTTGCAAAGTTGTATACTCTGCAGTCTGTGTCTGGTAGGATAGAACTGTGGATGATTTTTGTTCCTTTTTCCTTCTAAAACCAATCAACCAAATGAATCGTAGAGGAGTTTAGCTATGGGCAGTGATTACTCTTTCATATACTGTTTCAGATATAAGTTAAAGGACTACATAGTAGAAAAAGTATGGGATTTCTTTTCTAGGATCTAAAGATCACTTAGTGATAACACAAATTCTGGTACACTCTCATAAAAGTTCCACTGCTACCTTTGTCATGGTAATACTGCTGTCAAAACATGTACCAGAAATTCAGCCTTTAAATTAAAATAAGTCATTAAAAAAACGTGTCAGACATTTAGTGAACTTCATCTTCTTGCCACAATGTCTATTCCTCTGTTCAGTATGTGACTGTATTCACGTATGACATGAAAGAATACCTTAAAAACAAAAGAAAAAAAGATCCCCAAATAGTAAGTGTAAAATTACACTTGATATATTTTGTACTAAGTGCATAAAGTTGGTTAGCACAAATTAACTTTGTGATACATTGGCCTGAATTCAGTAGTATTGGTTTGGTTCCAAAAACATTTTTGCAGCTGACAGAGAAGTACACACACAATTATGAGTACATATTCATCTCCACTGATATGTAAATGCTCGTTCAAGTCTATTACTATTATTACCCAACCTGTTCAATGAATGACCACCGTTTAGCACTGGGATTTTTTTTTCAAGCTGTTTTTTGTATAGCTTTATGGAAGAAAATAATTTTCCTTCTGAGAGTTTAGCAGCCCTGGTGTAAATGAAGAAAAGGAAGTGATGGTGTGGGAGCAGGTAGTGGGGTCAGAGATTTATCTTCCAGTTAGCTCTTGTCTTCTATCTCCTGCCAATCTGTTACTAGTGCAGTTCTGCAGCTTTTCCTGTCTCTGTATAACTGGCATATATATTGACTAAAAGTAACTATGTCTAAATGCTGAACCTAAGTAGTATCAGGACCATGGCAGGGAAAAAGATAGGGCTGGGGAGTATACCTTTGGAGTCAAAGACCTCCGTGCTCGTACATCCTTTGAATGGAGAAAAAATTCAATGTTAAATCTACAGCTTATACTCAGTCTTGCCTTAATGTCCTTGCTTGGGGAAAACTGCAATGAATTTCTTTTACTAAATCATGGGGAGTTCTGGAAAAATAAGGAATCAATTAGGAAACAGGACCACAGCTAGCAAATAAATACATAAATAATAAAAGAAAATAAGATATTTGTGCACAAAGCAAAACACTGTTGCTATGTTCATAGTTTCACACACATGCTTATTGAAAATATGTTGCTGCTTGTTTTTTTAGTAAAAATCCTTTAGTTGATGCTACTAATAATGTAAATGGCAAGTTTTAGGACAGAGATCTAAATTTTAGATATGCCTATATTTTTTTGTGGAGGTAAATGGGATTTTGGCAGCAACAAGGAAAAAGCTATCCAGGGAAAGCAACCTAACAATCCTAAAAAAAAAAAATCCATAAGTTCCCATAACACTGTCTTGGAACAGAACATGACTATCTTTTTTATTAAATTATTCTCCAGGGAAAATTAAGTCATACTTTTATTTTATTTTGCGTGTGTGAAAACACAAATATTTGGAGAAAAAAAGATAAATATCCATTAACCAGCACAAAAAATCCTGATTAGTAAACTGTTAAATTGGATGTTGTAGTCCTTGTGAGTTGTTGATCAACCTTATCATACGCTGAGCATGACTTCATTCCGTAAAACAGGTTACAGGATGTAATTTCTGTGAGGCTCAATTACTGTCTTTCCCATGTCTTCATTTGCTTTTGATGTCATTATTCCTCATCTTCACTAACTTTCTGTGTATACAGGATGCTTAAAATACTTTTAATTATATGAAGTGGCATGGGAATTCTCAATATCTAATGACATCACAGAATGTATTTTAATTTTGCTTTTTAATTCCCTGTAACATTGCTGTAGAAGGGAAACAGATATAGCATCTCTCATTTCATTAAGTATTTTTATATGTCACCACCTCTAGATGCTGTAAAATCTTTGATGTTCTATACTATACTGTGCAAAACATGTAATAGGAATGATTTGGCAAGATCAGTTTGAAATTCATCATCAGAGTTGTATGATGTAGCTAATCTGTAAACTATGTTCACTCCCTATTAGTGTGGTTTCTGCCAGAAGTTGATCTTATTAACACTTAGACACTGTAAGTCTGTGTGCTGAACTGCAGTTCCAGGTATGATGTGGTGAGGTCAGAATCTTAACTTTCATCATAAATGTAAGTATCCTTCTAGATGCAAAGACTGAAAGAAAGACTGAGGCAAAAAGGTGAATCAGACTATTTATCTGACCTTTTAACCCCTTTGCCATCCCAGAATAGAAGAACGAAGGGGAAATGGAAGTCTAGGATGAGTAAGGCCATGAGAGTCTTAGAAGTGAATCATGGTTTACTTTTTAAGGACTCTGGGTTCAGTTCATCTGTACACTGCTATATGCAAAATACACATTAATATTTAAAGAAAAATTTTACTTGAAAAATCCAGTTTAGCTCTCTGTATCGCAACTTTTACATTTATCATTTTAAGATAATAAATTATCTATTCTAACAACTTAGTCCTAGACTACTGATCACCAAACGATTTTCTATTTATCTGTACAAAAACATTTGAAATAACGATACTTAGATCTCAACAAAAAGGAAAAATGCCATCTTCCTGCAGACTGATATTTCACATAAACTATGACTAAACTAGATCTGGGCAAATCTAGGAATGTTTGTGCTCACCTCAGGCTCTCAAAGCCATCGGGACAATCTGCCAAGCTCACCTGGCTTGCCAAAGACTAAGCCTATCATAGAGAAAAAAAAGAGTGTAAGTCGACTTCAAAATAAAAGTTGTGGTTGTTATGTGAAGTCATTAATTTGCAGTAGTAAGAAATAAAAAAGACTGTGATTCTTTTCACATTCTACATGTTACTTACAGAGCAATTTAACTGCTTAGGCAATGAAAAAGGAGGATGTCAACCGTGTAAGAGATGATCACCACAAGCCAGGTAGTGAGCACATCTGATTAAGCTTTCAATAAGCGCTGAAGTTTCTCAGCATTTACCAGTAATGGCCAGCTCCTTGCAGTGTGAAATCTTAAATAGGCTGCAGTTCTTCAACTGTTTTGAAAGGTTTAAATGTAAGCGTCTGCAATTCAGGCTGATTCGGCAGCTCTGTAAAATTTGGGTGAACAACTATAGTTTTCCTGTCTTACAAAATGGTATGGTTGCAAATTGCATCTAAATTCTGAAATAAAACTTCTTCTATCATCAATAAGTCTAATTTCCTAAGAAGGGTAACAGAAATAAAGATAATGGCATTGTGACAGTACGATCACGTTATAACTAGCAGTAAATTAAAAAAAAAAAGGCACTTTGACTTTGCGGAAAACCAGCAAAGCAGAAAAATGGAACAAAACATGAAGCAACAAGTCATTCCTGCAGATTTATAAGAGAAAACTACTCAGTGAAATGATCATTATTTGTAAAATCCACCCTAGCAGCATACTTTGCTTAATACTGTCTCCCAGCTAGAAATAGTGTTTATTTTTCCCTGACAGAGTCATTGTGAAAGTATGCTACGCCCCAGCATTAGTATTTACAATCAAAGCCAGAAGGAAATCCAGGCTGTATTGAAATGCATGAAAAAATTTTATGGGCTTTAATGTGGAAAATATCAATCATTAGAACTTCTTAATCTACCAAAGTACACCAAATGAGGTAGTAAAACTAGGAAGAAGGTCACATTTGACATTTTATACCTCCAATTATTATGATGGTTTTATCCTCCATCTACCTGGTTGTTTTTCATTTCCAGCTGGTGCTAGTTTAAATGCAAAACTTGTAACAGTGAACTACATTTGTTATTTGCTGTTTCTTTCCCAAAAAAGGTCTCTTTAGATGCAAAGGCTAAAAATTATGATCTTTCACGATACTTAATGTTATGTATTAAAGTACTGTGACCAGTGTCCAGCATAATGGAGCCCTGACACCCCCAAACCTAGTGTTTCCAGTCCCACATAAATATTACACTACAAATGGCTTATGTGAAGGGTACCTGTTCATTATTAATACTACAAAACTGGAGTTTATTCTATTGTCTGCATTTCATACCATTATAAGGAATATCCATATATATGTAGCTCATGCTTTATATAATATTTTCCCATAATGCTTTATTCATTATAACTCCATTACATTCTTTCTTTGGTGTCCATCAAGTTTTCTGAAGAATTGACTGACAAATGTTAAGTAAACTGTTGCAAAAGTAGAGAACAGTAAGCTGTTTGAAAAACTGGAATCAGTAACATCTCTAATTTAGTTGTATTAAAAAGCTAAAATAGGACTATGGTTGTATGGAGTTGCTTTCACTTGCATTTCTAGGGGCTGTCATGTAAGAATTTCCTGAAATACAATACGTAATCAAAATATCATGTTTTTTTCAATTAATAATGAGAATTACTTTGTACTAAAATTAATTAATTATTTATAAAAGCAGGAGGGAAAACCATAGCTAAAATAATTATCATGCAGTATCCTGCATTGTGATGGGATACTGTTTTGGAAATCTAAGAGAAAAATCAGCAGATATAGAATATCTGCTGAGACGCTGTCATATGTATATATGTCCTTATGAAAAAACAGTGCACACCAGTAACTATAACATGAATTCTTCCATTTTCATTGGCATAATTGTTCTATTTTCTCATCTTTTTATGTCCTGAGAGATAAGACACCAGAGGGATGCTGTCCCGGTTTCTGCTGGGATAGAGTTAATTTTCCTCCCAGCAGCTGCTTTGTTCTGGATTTAGTAGGAGAAGAATGTTGATAACACTGATGTTTTCAGTTGTTACTAAGAAATCAAGGAATTTTTCCAGTCTCCCACGTTCAGCTGGTGAGCAGGTCTGCAGGAGCTGGGAGGGAGCACAAGCAGACAGCTAGCCCCAGCTGGTCAATGCCATACCATAGATATCATGCTCAATTTATAAACTGGGGTTGGCTGGGGGGATGAGAGCTCTTCTCTTTTCTGTGAACAGTGGGATTTTTCCTTCCCTTTCCCATCATTTATGTTCATGGTTTTAAGCAAGGCTTCTAGTGGAAAGTCTTTTTTCGAGAGGAATTAAGAAATTACTCTAGAAGGTTTCATGTTGTACTTCTACTGCTTTTGTCTTCCACTGAAGCCTCACACGTGACGTGTTTTAGAGGTGATACTTCCAGAGACAAGTGTAGCACTAGCCCAGCAGGACAGGCAGAACCAGTCCTGCTGTTGAATCAATAAATGCACATGTTGCCCCAGAGAGAAAGCACGCTACTGAAAAGAAATAGATGTAACTGACTAAAATCAGAGGGATGTGCACAGTAATTTTGTTTGATGAATTTAATGTAAACTCTCCAAAACCTATGCCAGTCATGAATATTTAGAAAATCAAGTCCTGAGATTTTTACAGGGCTAAATGTATTTCCTAAATTAAATCATGGCAAAAATAACGTACGCATAATAGATACAGTTAACCTATCTAAATCAATGCTAACTTCCTACATGTCTTGAGATTTGTTAAATAGAGTCAGGACAGTTGGTATAGAAATTGTGTTTTTCCTTAAAGCTTACAGCTTTTCTATTACTACCTTAATTTTGAACATCACAAGGAGTATTCATTTTTCATATTTAATGCCACATGTAGTACTGAGGAGCTGCTACAGTCATAATTTTAGCACTATTACAGAAACTCAATTGTTCAAGTAATTCCATTGAAATAAATGGGATCTGCCAGGCAAATGATCATGAATGTGACTGAATGTGACTGTTCTCTTCTGGAATTTCTTTTCAGAAAAAAAAATATTTTACATATGAATTAAATTGTGTGAGTCCTTGTATTGGGGAGAGTTTCGTAAGGTGGAAAATAAAGAAAGTGCTGTATGAAATTATCTGGGACTAAGGATGGTTACATTCAAAAGGAACAGGTAATATATTTCTCATTAGTTGTATGTAGCTATCAAAGGAACATCAGATTTGCAACACAGCTAATATCCCAAAAAATGTTGTAAAATGAAGGGCAATGGTTCTTCTGGATGATGTAAACTTTTGACACATAGAAATCTGCTCTTTTCTAATGAAAACCCACATTTTCATATTTTAGGAAGCTCAGCTCTTTTGACCACTGTTCAAAGACAAAAACATAGTATAGTATTCATGGTGAAAGTGTGTGCTAGTAATCCATCCTTTAGAGACAATGGGAAAAACATCCAATGCAGTGTAGAACTTCTAAGGAATGTCTTAATAAACAACTGTTTTTTATAACTCCTGAGACACCAAAAGAAAATAATTATCCTATTGAGCAAAACTGTAAAAATTAAAACAGCAAACCGGGGAGAAAAAGGAAAAAAGACTTTCCTAATTCTTTCTTATTTTTACTGCCTGCAAACCATATGCCTCTCTGCTGAAGCAATGCAAATACACTGTTCTAAATGTAGGATGTAATAAGGGCAAAGGAAAAAAGTTAGACTAATTCCATTTTCTCAAATTTCAGAAGGCCTGAAAATTAAATCCCAAAAAGATCCATATTCTGAGGGAACTGGTTTATTTTAATTTATACTGTAACTCAACTTTTAGAGAATTAAAATTAACTTCAGACATTCCACTGGAATAAAATACACAGAGAAAAGTGTTTCTGAACTTCATTTGGACTAAAATGAAAAAAAATATTTAAAGAAATGGAAACAGCTACTTAACTTACCAGCTTGACCAAGTGTATACTCCTGATACCTTGTTCCTATTCTGTTTGTGGCTGTACAATTATACCGTCCAAAATCACTGTCAGATGTAGGAGCAATCTTTAAAATGAATGCAATTTGTAAATATTAGTTTCTAATCAAATATCAAAGCTCTTTAAAAAAATCAGAAATGCAAATCACAGAATCACAGAATCACAGAATGGTAGAGGTTGGAAGAGACCTCTGGGGATCATCTAGTCCAACCCCCCTGCCGAAGCAGGGTCACCTAGAGCAGGCAGCACAGGACTGCGTCCAGGCAAGTTTTGAATATCTCCAGAGAAGGAGACTCCACAATCCCTCTGGGCAGCCTGTTCCAGTGCTCCATCACCCTCAGAGGGAAGAAGTTCTTCCTCATGTTCTGATGGAACTTCCTATGCTTTGGTTTGCACCCGTTGCCCCTTGTCCTGTCACTTGTTCGTTGGAGAGAGTTCAGCCCCATCCCCTTGACAGCTGCCCTTAAGATATCGGTAAGCATTCAGAAGATCCCCTCTCAGTCTTGTCTTCTTCAGGCTAAACATGGCCAGCTCTCTCAGCCTTTCCTTGTAGGAGAGATGCTCCTGTCCCCTAATCATCTTCGTAGCCCTCCTCTGGACTCTCTCCAGTAGTTCCTCATCTTTCTCGAACTGGGGAGCCCAGAACTGGACACAGTATGCCAGATGGGGCCTCACTAGGGCAGAGCAGAGGGGGAGGAGAACCTTCCTTGACCTGCTGAACACACTCTTCCTAATAGATCCCATTGGCCTTCTTGGCAACAAGGGCACACTGCTGGCTCATGGCCAACTTGTCATCCACCAGGACTGCCAGGTCCCTCTCTGCAGAGTTGCTCTCCAGCAGGTCAGTCCCAAGCCTGTACTGGTGCATGGGGTTATTCCTCCCCAGGTGAGGACCCTACACGTCTCCCTACACAATATGCAGATGTGTTCTTACTTCAGCCTATCTAGTACATTCTCCAAATACAGATCTAAATACACCCTTTTTCAAGTTAAACTTCCCCTTCTCAAATTCAAATGAGGAAATCAAATAATGGAAAATTGTGATACTGTTAATGTTTACAACTTTACTTTTAAACAAGAAAAAAAATCTAAAATCTTCACATTTTTTTCACAGACATTTTTTGCACAAACTGATGTTTTGACTGAAACAAGCAATGAAAGCTCGAAAAATCGTTGATTCCTATAAAAGATGCAAGAATTTATACTTTTTATTATTTGTTGGATTCACAACACACCAGACACAACGGGGGGAAAGAACACGTAAGGTATGTGGCTCAACTGTAAACTCAGGTGTATAAGGGTGTAAGACAGAACAGGTAATAGATGTCATAGGGAGCTAGTGCCTTACTGGAATCCAGCTTGCCTGAGCAATTGTTCAGGTGACAGGAGAATGGAGGAGCACTCAGAGAACCACAGCCTGTAAAGCATAATTTGTGTTCCTGATCTTTACTTAAAATATATAAAAAAACCCCTAAAGATGACCTTCAAACCAAAGTAAGACTGTGTCTCTTTAAATATATATCCTTTACTAAAAGAAAGGAGGTTACTTTTATAGACTTTAGGAAAAAAACATAATTTTTTTCAGTGGACTGTACACCTCTTGCTTGGGATCTGAAGTTAGGTTCCCCACTCTGATAGCCCTATAGCTTCTAACCTTTTCTCTCATGACAGCCGAGAAGCTTATGAGCAGACACAAGCCTGATACTAGAAAGAAGTGGAGAAAAATAACTTCTTCCACATCTGTGGAGGACGACATTATGTCATCCCTGTAACAGGTGAGACCAGGGCTGGAGACACTGGTTACACTTTGTTGTGAAATAATTAAGGACCATGACTTGCTAGATACTATTGCTGAATAGTTCACTGTTTAGTCAAGTTAATAAAGTAAACGGATAATTAAAGCCCACTCTTTGTCTTCTGCCTTCCTCAGGTTTTGTTCTTACATGTACCTTTTTTGGTAACAGAAGCAAGTTTAGTTCTTATTTTTTTTTCATGCCTCCATGAGGAAACAGTTGTTATCCAAATTAATTGCAGTTTATTATCACTTTACCCTTCTACTTCATTCTTGATTGAAGCCACAGAACTTTTTGCATATACCAAACACCTACCAGGTAGTCACTTTAATTTTTAGTTTTAACCTGATGGGTTAGTTTTATTTTATTTATGTGTTTATTCAGTTGCAAGAAATGCAAGTTACATTTTTGTTCACTGCAGTTGGAAAATGGAGCATGAGCCATGCAAATGAGGTTTATTTTCTAAATAATTACAAGAAATGTGGAGATAAACAAGTTCATAAATACTGTTTTTTTAAAAAGAGCTTTACTCATTAAATTATAAGTCTTATCCTTAAATGCGTTATATAGTACTTGCAATGGTGCCAGACTGAGGAAGAAATTGATTAACATAGATTCCCATTTTAAGCCTTACCTCTAGAATCAGCTTTCTTCCTGTACTGTAGGTCTTCAGATGTGTTGTATTTTTTACTGGTAAAACTAATTTTCCTCTTCTCCACTGAACTGAGGCAGATGGATTTGCTAGCACTTCACAGCTTATATTGATGGGATTGCCTTCCCAAGAGTAATACATGGTTTGATTTGACACAAATGTTGGAGCATCTGGAAAAAGGAAGTCATACAGAAATATATTAACTGTTTTAGTAAAACAAGCCATATATCCCTATCCAAGTATTCATGTTCACATAGAAATGTCAATTGATTGTTCTATCAATTTATTATGGACCATGCAAATATCACTATTCAACCTTGAGTTTCTTGAGCTTTATTTTGTTAGCTTTCTCCTCTCCTGAAACCGTTTCAGTTGAAAATCTCAGGAACAGAATATTGCTAATTATATTTAGCATTAGGGAACATCAGACTGTTGAAAGACATTATCTCAGAAATGACAAAGAACATTTCTTCCTGAGGATGAGAAACTCTTCAGTCAGACACTTATATGACAAGTGGAGATGCTGATTTTATAGTGTCTTCTTTTGACAAGAAGAAATTATACTAATTCTCCAAATTTCATAGATGTATAAGTGCACCACCCATTTCTCACTGGAACTATCTTATACTTTACGAAATCTTTCTAAAGAGAGATGTTTAGTTGTGTGAATAAACCTAGAAGAAAAAAATAAGAAAGGAATACCTACAAAGTTGCAACATATTCTACCTACTTCGAAAAAAATATTGTGTGTGTCAGTACATTATTTAGGATAATCTTTATACCAGTTCCTTATGAAATCATCAAGCTACAGACAAGCAAAAAGATGGTGCGTCTTCCTTACAAACCTGCCTATATATGGCTACTTTAAACATATGGTCTGATACACAGGAAATTGCTGGTTTGCAAACTAACTATGGTTTTCAGATCACAATGGCAGTAGTGACAAGGATTACCTGTTCTATTCACTATTTCCCTGGATAGCAGGAACAGCTTAATGGTCTCTAGAAAATGAGAGAGAGTAACTCTTTCCCTGCTCTTCTACTAACGTCTATTAAATATCTATTTGTAAATAATATTTTCATCCCACTCTTCTTATACTTTAAGGGTATTAAGAAAATATTATTTATATTACTGAAAATCAAGGAAACTCTACCACTTTAAAAGAGAATTATCAATTATAGCTGGTGTCACTGTATCTCTTTTTAATATTTAAAATATATATGTATATATTTTTATTTTGATAAACACCTTCTACATGTTTCTAGGTATGTCTCTGGAAATTCTATTCTAGCCTTCTCACAAATAGTTTAACTTTAGGCTAGAAAATTTTTAATAGGTGTATCAGAGACTAGAACTGAGCATATTTAACTAAGTAGTAAAATTTACCTTCACAAATGCTTTAAAACTATTTCCTTGTTTCTGAAGTGCACGTTTTCAACTTCTTTCTGTGTTTACCTTTGTAAAAAAGCAGAACTTTCTGGTGACTTTATGATGCTCCTGCATGCATGCATACAGCCTTTGACCGAGAAGAACTGTTTTCAGCAGAAATTTTAAAGCACAGATCAAGGCTGTTACAATTCCAGCAGCATTTCTTTAACTATTCAGCCCTTATTTTTGTGGGAAAGACAGCGATTTTACGCAAATAAGTAAAGTATGTCTTCCTACGAATTTATTTACCAGTTACAGGAGCTCATCATTCTTTTCCAAATGTTTTAATAAGTAATTCTAATGCTCCTTGGTTTTCCACAAACCTTAAAAAAAATACATTTCATCATCTAAACATCTTAATGCAAAAATGGACTATCAGAGTCTTCAGGATGTGACACCTCACACTAGTGGAGCTCTACGAAGGAAAAAGCAAACTGGATATGCCTGTTTTGTGGTTAAGTATGGTCAGGAATCTCAGAATACCAAGAGTCAGAGACTTGTCTTTTCCTCTGGAAATGAAATTAGTGGTGGGAGCCATTCGAAGGAAAACCGCACAAACTGACTTCTGCATGGCAGACAGTTTTTGCACCTGATGTGTTCAACATATGGATCAGAAATCTCATCAGAGTTTTCATGAGGCACAAAATGTGGTTATTCCACAACAAATCTTACATACGCACTGTGTTCCAATACACAATTTCTCAGAATAAGTTCACTCCACTAATGAAAACTGGCATGCATGTGGAAGATAGAAAGATGTTTTGTCTGAATCTGGCTAATATTCCTTCCCAGATAACATCACGTGTTTTGATGCTCTCTGTTGATTTAAATATTTAAAAGTCTTACAAGTGAAAAAGTAGTGTACACTTCCATACTGCAGGTACAAGCACTTCAGAGAATAGAGACTTTCAGTTCAGACTGCTCTCTCTTCTAAAGGCAGATTTTTGGATGCTTATAGTATTTGTTTATTCATAATTTAAAAGAATAGGTAAATTATGGAGTCATGTATACATGACACAGATACTAACCGACAGTTTTAACATCTTAAAACACAAACAGGACTAAAAGTCCATCAAATACAGATATATCCCCAAACCACCAAGTCTCAAATGTAAAGCAGTCCTAAACAAAAAAAGTTTCATATTTTCTCTCTCAAAAAGTCTGGGTAAAAAGTCTTTGCAGCCTTTTCCTCAGCAGTTGAAAGCTCCAGTATAGCAAAAAGGACACAAGATGACTGTGCTAAGGGCTTGATTCAGACAAATTATCTTAAGTCAAATGATTTTTGATTTCCTAGTCAGGAATAGATTAAGATACCTGGAGTGACGTTTTACGTGAAGAAAATAGTTCTGGAAATCATTTTTTACAGTATAAATAAGAGTTATTTTACATTTCTTATACAAAAAATGAGTTGGAACGGAATAACTAGTTTACAAACTGATCTTGTTTTTCCTTGCATGCTCTTCATAACTAACTGTAGTATATTAAGCTTAAACGGTTACAGAATTAGTATTTATCAAACAGCAACACACAGTATATTTAATATAAAATAGACCATGAATAAATAACAAACCTTATAGTCAAGGCTTTGAAAACTTAAGGCTGACCATTTTATATGTCTACAAAATCTGATCCCTGAAGTTTTCTACAGTAACTAAGAAACAAATTAAGTTAATATATAGAACATTTATCATAAAATTCTACCAAATGAAAATGAAGTCCAATCAAGTAGAAATGAGAAGGTGGACCTTCTCATATGTTAACATATGTTGAGGATACTTAAAAGCAATATATGTACTGTACAAAAAGAAAAGAGAATCCACATAGATCAGTGAGAAAATTAAAACCACTAAAAAATAAAAACATGCTCTGCTTAGCTTCTATGTAACTCTGGATTAATTTATGCCTGACAAAATTCAATTCAGGGTGTAAATGAACCATTATTTTTACGCTTTTGTACATAAAGTACTACCAGTTAAGACAATGTACTGGACTTATAAACAGCTAAATACAGAACAAAGAGCTTGAATTCACTCCATTTTTTAAAAACGTACCACCAGTTAAAAACATACTGGACTTGTAAGTAGTTAAATACAGAACTAGGAGTTTGAATTCACTCCATTTTTTAAAAAAGCAACCCTGATGGTATTTATTATATCTGAACCTTATGGCACTCTACTGAAAAAATGAAAAAATCCCTTACATGAGAGTACAAAAGCTACTGTTCATATTAGTTAGTACAGGCACACAATAAATCATAGAATCTTAGAATGATTTGGGTTGGAAGAGACCTTTAAAGATCACCTAGTCCAGCCTCCCTGCCATGGGCAAGGACACCTTCCACTAAACCAGGTTGCTCAAAGCCCCATCCAGCCTGGGCTTGAGCACTTCTGGGGATGGGACATCCACAGCTTCTCTGGGCAACCTGTTGCAGTGTCTCAGCAACCTCATCGCAAAAAAATTCTTCTTTATATCTAATCTGACATTACCCTCTATTAGTTTAAAACCATTGCTCCTTGTCCTATCACTACAGATCCTGGTAAAAAGTCTCTCCCCGTCTTTCTTTTAAGCCCCCTTTACATATTGGAAGGCCACAATAAGGTGTCCCTTGAGCTGTCTCTTTTCCAGGTTGAACAACATCAATTCCCTCAGCCTTTCTTCATAGGGGAGGTGCTCCGTCCCTCTGATCCATTCTTGTGGCCCTTCTCTGGAGCCGCTCCAACAGGTCCATGTCTGTCTTGTGCTGGGGACTCCAGAGCTGGATGCAATACTCCAGGCAGGAATTTACCAGAGCAGAGTAGAGGGGGAGATTGACCTCCCTAATCCTGCTGGCCATGCTTCTTTTTATGCAGCCCAGGATACAATAAAGTTCATAAATACTGTTATAAGCTTGAATAGTGAAAGATGGAGTAATATTTTTGACAGATGAGGCAACCCAAGTGAAAAAGATGCCTAAAGCGAACTAAGACTACATCACGAAGGCACAAAATTAAACAAAACTATTCTATAACAGTAGGATTCTACAAGCAATTATAACTTTAGAATTGAATTTTAGAATAGTTAATATTATGGCAGCAGCATCAGCTAAAATTAAGCTAAACAAGAAAGAAACTGACAGGTCAGCACTCCAATTAGGAGAAGTGGTTCTGGATGACCTGCATAAGAAGACTACATAAGAGAAGCAAACTTTGAGCTGAACTGTCTTTAGCATTTAGAAATCCTTGTTAGGTATAACGTCCAAGAACAGTGATTCAAGAACAGACTAATATATCATCTGTCTCATCCAGAAGGTAATTCAATTAATGATTTCAAAGATCCAGCTCTGGTGTTTGTTTGGCGTTGTACACAAAATTGGATATGGCAAATTACCTGATTCAGCATGTGTCCAGACAGCTATAATAGCAAACTAGTGTACAGAATCAGATTTGCACTTCTTAATTTAAGAACATAGGTTTTCAAACTTATGGCTATTTGTTCCTCAAATAATTTATTTTCCTGCATCATACAATGAAAATATGTGACATTATCAGGTCTAAGATGCTGGAGCATTTTGTGTAGTATATTTTTCGATGCCTATCTCTTAGATGGTTAATACTGGCATAAGTTTCTTGTCATCAAGGACTTTAATAAACCACTTCTTCTAGAAAATCTAGTACTTTCTTCATCATCCACCCAGTAAAAGTACCTTCATTTTTTGTAACTCTCCACAATTTGGTTAAAAGCCTTCTATCTTTCTTTTTGTACTTTCTCCCGCATATCTGTTTTGCAATAGTTGATATTTCGGAATGAAGAGCTTTTCCTTGGAGATAAAGTAGAAGAGTCTCCCCAGCCAGGCATAATAACTGTCACATATTCCTTGTAACAAGAGATAATATTAGAGAGACTTAAACAAATTAGGCCAGGTGATTAGATTTTAATACATAATCATCCTTAAAGGAAGATATGAACTTCAGAGCTTCAGGGTTACTAACTTTCACAGTTTTACTGCTGCTATCATGATCATGTGGCTGCAAGGAAAAACGTGCAAGATCTGCATGTGAAGTTTCCAAACAGAAAAGCAAATGAAACTTATCATATACTAGGTTTTAAATTGCCATGATTATTAGCTGAAACCTGAGGGTTTTTTTCTGAATCCAGCTCACCATTTTGAAAGTTTGAGATCAGTGGTTTTGCAGAGGTGTGTGTTTCTTTCACAGCCAGAAAGGAAACGCCACTCTCAGTAATGTTTCCTTTCTCCAGCCCCATTCTCTTGGTTCCTCTCAAAATACACTATAACATAACATTGATATTCAATAGTATGATGGACTATCTACTAATTATACAGTTGATGCAAGAGTAAGAGTCCCCTCTTACTGGCAAGCAGAACTAGTCCCTGATAACCTTGACTATAATACTATTTTTCATATCCAAACACCACACTAACTTCTCCATTTCTATAAAAATATAAAAAAAGTTATCATGAATATAAGGTATCTTTCTGCTAGATGCAAAGTATGTTGTTAATAATGGCACCTTCAACCTTAAGAAACGGTGGGCAATGAATGCATGCATAGTTTTTGTGCTTGGTGCTGCCAGGGTCACAGAAATTCAATGCATCAATGGATATATTTTACTTTGAATTCCACTTGACATTACGGAATTTTATCTTGTTGATCACTTTAAATAAAAAGCCATAAAACAAACAAAAAACCCAAGAAATTTTAGTTTCATAGAAATATCTGTTGTGAATGGATAAACCTCTCTAAAAATATCTAAACCTGTCTAAGATGGGAGATGAAAGTATGTCAACAATGATATTTAAAAGAAACTGTCCACATATATTTATCAGTCATTTTTTATGTAAGTGAAACACTAAGAATACTGGTTATCAGAAACAGAACAGGAAGACTCTCCCTATAGATCTCACACTAGCACTGATTTTTATTTTAGTAATAAAATTACCAGATGTTACCAATTACTGACATATTATTATTGGATGGCACCAGTTTGTATCAAAATTTCAATTGTTGCATGTATTCCAGGACAGAATTACTGGAATAACTTAGGATGGCCAGACTTCTAACATTGTGTATTAGGTCACATAATTCTCTTATAGCCAAAAGTTAAAAACCACAATGCCTTTCTCAAAACAGGATCCTAACCCCTATATCTCTTCCTATCACAATTCTCGCATTTTCAGAATAAAACCAGCTGTTTCAGAACAGCTTCATCTTTACCTTCTGAATTTTCCTACCTGTCATCCTTACGTCCACAACATGCCTCTTACTGATATCTTTCCTCCATTCCCTGATATCTCTCTCTCTCTCTGTTTCTCTCTCTTCCTCTCTCTCTCTCTGCCCCCTACGTTCCCAAATCATAATTGTTTTTCCTGTATGGGACAGGGATTCCGAGCCTTATTATCTCTTTACTGAATTTTTACACGCAGTGCTGTCCAGAAAACAACAACAAAAAAAACTCTAAGAAATTTTAAGGAGCATACTAAAAATCCAAGCAGCATTGTTGAAATTACCCTGTATATCCAACTCCATTTCCAACACATGGTCTCCCTAAACCCATACCTAATACCCCTTAGACCTTCAGAACAGCGTACTCAAACTCACGTGGCATTTCCCTCTTTACTTTAGATCAATGCTGCTCCCACTCTGTGCAGCAACAGCAGCTCAGAGGCAGGCTCTGTAGTGCAGAGGGACCTGGCCTCAGGCATTGCAATCCAAGCTACATGACTCAGGTTTACTGTAAACAATACTGGAGGTCTCTCTTTCAAGCATGTTCTAACCTAGTGACTTCACGATGTTCTGACACAACTGAAGACTATTTAAAGATACCAACTTCAAGCAATGCCAAGTATTCTGCAGTTAAGGGAAGTTAACTGATAAAAAGTATTGAGGTTACAAATTGCAAATTAGACACTTTGTTTTGTTGAAGTTTCAACATCACATTTAGCATACCACCTGATTATTTTAATTCTATTAATTTTTAGATGTGTTGCTTCTGGTCCACTGGACCTATCTTGGAGATATAGGGAAAGACAAAGGCCATGTTGCCTTTTTTTGATTCATCGGTCATCATTGTATAATATAAATTACACTTAACATAGTACAAAATGCCATGCAAAATTCTGTTGAATTTTGCAAGTATGAAAACCAGTTTAAAATTTACTCACTAATTATCAATGTAAACATTTAATACTTTCAGCCTGTAAGACCAATTCATGAAGTAGAACCTTCTCCAAGGAAATATCAAAAAACTCTTTCTTGCCTTTTTTTTTTACCTTTACTTTTCACAGTTGCATATGTGAAAAATTACATGAGTAAGAAAAGATGCTGAGGCATACATACATATTAAAAAATGAGTAAACTTTTAGAAGAGAAAAGGAATAAAACCTAAAATATTTTACTCATATTTAATTCAAATATTCATTCAAAATTGTAGTTTTCTATTAAAAGAAAAATAGCCAACATGTTATTAAAAATCTACTTAAAATGACATCAAGCTCACTGTAGGGTCAACAAAAACATGCAGTATAGAGCTTTATTATGTAAAAATTTAGATAAATCCCTACCATGAATACTGCATTTTAACAAGTCATTAGCATATATAGGCCAAAAGCTTTTAAATAGTATTTCTGTTCTAAAGTATGATTACACCTTTTTGAGTTAAAGAATAGGTAGATCTACTACACAGATAAACAAAGTATAATCTTAGCCACTTTGTCACATTCATTGTTGCAACATCGGAAAAAGACAACAAAGACACCTTCATCTCTCCTTCAGTACAGGGAATTTGGGTGAAATATTTTTTGCAAAGCAACTTTATGCGATAAACCTCATCTTTTGCTCAGAATTCAACATTCTTATCCCCTTTAAGTCACTGCAATGGCATACCCTATTTACTTTTATGCAAGTGCACATGGTAGTCAAAGAATGAAAATTTTAGATCTTACAAATGACATTCATGAGCTCCAAAGTCATGTCAAAATTATGACATGTATTACGTGATGCTTAAGATTGACTTTTTCCATCTTTGCCTTCTCATTTTAAGCTATAAATTTGAGAGGAAAAAATGTAACTAAAGCCAATAGTGTTTTAAGAGAAAAGATGCAAAGTTTTCCAGAACATTGCAAAATTTTGTTTCTGTTGATTGCTTTTCCTGCTCTTTGTCTCCTTCTTAGGTCATATCATTGTGTTTATCAGTTCTGTTTTCTGGCTGCGATAACAAGATAGGGCTAGGCCCCCACGATTAACAGCTGAAGGGAGGGTGTAAAGAAGAGGAAGTCAGGCTCTTTTCAGTGGTGTCCAGTGACAGGACAATAGGCAATCCCTTCCAACCTCAACCATTGTGTGATTCTGTAAGTAGTGATGGGATGTTGACAGACTGATTTCTTTTAACAGAGACTGAATCCAAAGTATGAACTGTGTGCATTTGTTATAACTTATGATAGCAGTAGGTAGCTGAAACTTTAGTGACATTTGTCACAACATTTGTGACGTCCTGCACACAGTAGTATTATTTTCACTGATTCAAAGCCTTGCTTCCTCGAAGGTAAATGGAATTTGTAGGCTCAATTTGTCAACCTGCTTTTAAGTTAATGCTGTATTTTTTTGCAAATATATAAAATTAAATAGGATGAATCCAAAGTGTTTGCACTAACTACAGTGCAATACAGCTAACTAAGACAAAGTGAAAAGCCTAAAAGACTAGTCGACTCAGGAAACAAAGTTCAATATTGTAACAGTAATGAGGTTGATTTCAAATTGTGGTGGGAAAAAAAAAGAAAAAGATTGTTTCTGACAAGCAATACGTAGTAGTGCTTCTTGTGGTTTCTACTAGAATATTACTACAAATAATATAAATTCTGCTAAAATGGCTCATTAGTGATTATGCAAAGAGCCAGCCATACATGAAAAAGTTCTTCTCAACATTAGTTTTGATAAAACCAAAATAAGTGAAAATTAAAATATTTTGAAGTTTTACGCAATTCGGTTAATGAATATTTGGAAAAAAATGTAAAAAATCCTGATCGCAATGTTTATAATTACAATTAACATTCCAAAAAAAATCACTTGGAAAATAATACAATAAGAGTCAAATCATCTATTCAATACCGACTTCACAGAATCTCACAACCACCCCCCATATTTTCCAAAATTCACTGTTCAGTTTTTGAACCTGTAGCTTTTGCTGAAAGTCTCTAGCCTGCAAATTACAAAGTGAAATTGGCAGAATGAACGATAACTATGGCACCTGCTTCATAAAAGAATGTATTTGTAGTGTCTACCAAGACATAACTTCAGACTTAAAACAAAATGCTATTCCATTTTCTCATACTCTATATTTGATTGTTCCCACACGTATTCAGAATTAAGCCTGCCATATCATAATACAATACTTCTAAATTCTTAGCATCTGTTCTAAAAATTTCACCCTGAAAGATGCCTTAGACTATAATGTATTGTATCAATCCAGAGATTTTGTTATGCCCTTTAAATAAATTCTATGCTGCTAATAAATTCTTAAATTTCAGTTGCCCATGTTTCATAAAATATGGTGCTTCCTGTATCTCTCTTTGAATGCAAAAGGTACTAATATTTAATATTAAAGTATAATGCTACATAACCTTAATCAAACAATATATTTCATATCACTATGTGCAGAGTAGGACAGAATTTTATCAAAATTTTACAGGAACTTCACTGAACTTGCATTTTCATCTAGTAATTTTTTTCTTTATATACATACAAAATAATTATCACTGCACCAGTGCACTCATTAAATAAAAAAGTATAATAAATTAGTATGTTCACACAAAAATAATAATATTTTGCAAAGTTTCAAATCTCTTCATATGCCTGTTTACTGAAGATTAGCTATGTTAAAGCTATTAGTAAATATTGTATTTATTTCTTAGGTCTTCCGGGTTGGAAAATCTCTCCATTCCTAACATCCAAGTACGACTTTGATAATTTCTCATTTTCCTCTCAGATTTGTCTTCTACCTCATAATGCATTGCTTGCCTACTAAAAAGACGGAAATCGCAACCATATACTGAAGTGGCTTTCAGAACTCCTCAGGAAATCACTCAGCTGATAATCTGCAACTGTTACTTGTCTTTCTGTGCCAGAGATCCTATTCCAATTTCCATCTTCCCACTGAAAGACTTTTTCTGTTTAGTGTCTCAACCTCAAACAGGCTCACTCAAGCTATATTGCAAATGTAGAACAAATGTATCTAGAAAATCTCTAGCAAAATAGAACAGTGATGAAATATAAAATAAGGAATTTTTTGTTTGTTTTCATTTTTTGAAGACCTTTGCTTCATGAATTTGAAGAACAGTTTGAAGAGAAAATTTTCCAGCTAATTTTTGTATATTTAAACTTTATATCCTCTGATTGGCTTCTATAGCATCAGACTCTTCTCTAAGCAAAAATCATCTCCTTTTCACCTGGATAAAATTCAAGAGCTTTAAGTAAAGCAGCCTGTGCATAAATCAGCCCATCTAAAAAAGATTGTCACAAACTTGTGAACTCCAGAAGGGGTTATAAGAAGGACTAGAGACATGTTGGGGATTAGTAAAACAGTCAACTAGGAAAAAAACAGAACACTGTTGAATCTTAGAAGGTTAAGCTCAAGATTGAGCTGTTGCTCAAATCATTCCTTACCTTATCCCACTAAATACTTTTCACCCACAGTAGTCCCCACGAGCCCAAAGATTCGAAGTTATTAAGCTGAGCCTTAAGCAAATGCATAATACCACTGGAATATGATCTCTGACAAAATCCTGTCCTGCTTAAATCTCCAACAAGGGTTTTGTCAACTTCAGAAAAGACAGGATTCCTCCACAGAATTCAGTATCACTAACAACAGAAGGACATGCTTTCTTAAATTATGCAAGTTTAAACATGAATTATCAGGAAAAACTGACCTTCCATTAAGAATGTACTTTTTTTTTTCTTTTAATACAAATTTAAAAGAGAAAACAAAATATTAGAACTTACATTCAATATCAAGGTACATGCTCTTTTGGTGCCCACCAATTCTACTTGCAGCTTCACAGTCATATCTCCCTGAATCTGACAACTTCACATCTTTTATATGCAGTGACGATTTTCCATGTTGCCCTTTGACTTCTATACGGCCATCTGGGCTCTGTTTACATTGATTCAGGAAAAAGAAAGGTTTTATATATATATATGTATATTTATGTATGTTTTATATATTAAACACCATTGATAAGTATGACTGAAAGCATCTCTGCACCTGTGGTGAAGTAATTACTGACAGCTAAGCAACTTCTAATTTTGTCAAATAAATTAAAAAAAATAGAAAAAGATGTTCTGTTTCTAGTTACTATACAGGGAATAAGTACATGCTTAAAGGAACATTGCCAAGGTAAATCACAAGACGTATCCACTTATGACTGGAAAAGTGAACTGTATTCTCAAAACCTGTTTATGATCTCACTCATTTTGTTATGATGCTGCAGTTAATGAAAACGCACACATGTAAAATCATAGTATCTTAGATTACAGTTAGCATTATATCTCTTGTCTTTGAATATGTAAATGTAAATGTGAACCTGAGCAGAAATATCCACACAAAAATTGTTCAAAACACAAACCCAGTCATAGATTTATTCTCATTATTCACATTTTCTTGCCACAAACTCAAAATTGTTAAAAAATAGGATCCATAAATGCAACTGGAATTTCTGGATTTTATTTCCATATCATTGCATGGAAAAAGGCAAGGGAGAAAAATGAATGCTGGCTTCTGATTTTCAAGAACATAAATTTAGCAGCTTCCTAAAAATCCTTATCCACAATACCTCCCCATCCTCTCCCCCAAAACTATTTGAATTTCAAGAGTACAAAATATTAGGGAAAATAAAAACCCACAATTTTTAAAAAATCCTATTCTTGACACATCAACCTACATGGAGTAGTATACCTGAGAAAAAATAAGTTATTTTTAATCTAGTTCTGCTCTTTACTTGGTTTGTATCGTTGGGAAACTTGTTTTACTTCTTTGTTTCACTTTTTTCGCTTAAGGAAAAAAATACCTCATAAAAAGTACCGAAATTTACCTACTTTCATTATTGAAGAGGGTGGAAAAGGGAGAGAAAACCAGTAACTATTTCACTGTATCACATTTAAACTTGTAACATACTTTAATGTCCAATCCTACAAATACATATGATCAAGTTTACTGCTATTTACACTAAATACTCACCAAGCAGTAGCTGATATTTAAGTGACTGCGCTTTTAACTTTGTACAATTGTTTCATCACTGAATACAGGAAAAATACACCCAACTTAGATCTTAAAATATTTGACAGTCATATAAAGCATTATGAGTATCATCATTTCAATAGAAAAAAAAGTATTCTGATCTCACATCAGAGTCCAAGGACACTGAATCTTGTTTCCTGCAAAACTCTCACAGCACTAGTACATAAATTAAAGTTATGGAATTCTAATGCAAGAGCAAACCTAAACCCCTCTGGATTGGTAAAAACTAGTAATTAAGACCACGTAGTTATCTGTTATGTGACTTCTAATGCTGAAAATTTCATTTTTATTATACCTTTAAAAAAGGAAAGATAAAAGTTATGAAGTCACTGGTAAACATGCTACAGTACTGAACACCATGTTTTTTGGAGGGATTTCTTGGGAGAAGTAAAATGCAATTTCTTTAAAACAAAACCTTAAATAGTTTTAATAATTTTGGAGATATATATATATATTACAAGTATGCTGCATGACACAGTTAATAACAGTATGAATTACCTATGAATTATTTCCTGCTTTTTTAAAACATCAAGTATGTAATACAATGGTAAATCTACAATATTTCCATCTAAAATGCACACACACTTTAGCAATTTTATTTCTGATTTTACCTTGATTACAAATATTTCCCTAAGAAGTCATATTTGAAACTGTGAGAAGACATGCTGAGACAATCTCTGACTGCGAATCACAAATACAGTACTAAATACTATATTAGTGATTCATTAAGAGATGCCCTCCTAAACCACTAAGGTAGCTCTATACAATAGGAAGTAGTAACAGAGAACAGGTATTTTGAGAAAAATATTCTAAATGACCTTCCTTATTGTATATCACAAACCTACAATGAGAAACCAAATTTTTTCTTAGTACCTTCTCCTTGCACAATAGAAGGTGTCTTTCTGTGAAATTATGCTGATCTATAGCTCTAAAGACACATTCACTGAAGTTCTTTCACCATGATTTTCCAAATTAGATCAGAGATTATTCATATAGCTCAATTTTCTGTTTCCAGTAATAGGTTAGTAGAAGCATATATAAAATAGAGAAGAAAAAAAAAGATTTATAAATACATTTACAAATGGTAACTCTTCACAGCCTGAAAAACAAACATGTACTATCTGTACCTTCTGGGCAGTATGGCCAACAGGATTCCTGTAAAAAGAGTTAAATTATTTATAATTGTCACAAAAGTCACTAAAGATATTTTTACAGAAGTATAAAATTTGCAGTGTTATTTTGAATTTGCTAACAAAGAAAAATTTTATCAATTCAATACTGATAACAAATATTATAATTCACTGTATAATTCACTATATAGTTCACTTTAATTAATTCCATACATTCCCAAACCACAGAAGCAAGTGCTAATTGATGTTTTAAAAAAAAGGTAATGAAAATAAACACAAGGATCCCTGGTCCTATTCTGCAGATGGATAATTTACATTCTCATTAATTTTTCTGCAAGCATGGTGTGATACCTGATCAAAAATACAGTTTGGCTGACATTCCTGAACACAGGAACACATGAAAGAAAACGAGTGCAAACACAGACCAAGGAAATTCCATTAATAAAGACATAAAGAACAGAAAATATTTTGAAGCAGTTGTCTGTGTCTAAAGAGGATTCCCAGATTGTGCTGGAGATTAACATGTGCAAATGGAAAATGCTAGATATAAATGCTAGACAGAAATGATGAATTTTCACAAGGACTTAAAATACACCAGTGTGGCTGTATTATATTTTCTATGGTATGTCAATTAATAGAAATCTGTGTAAGTAAGTCAAGGACATATTACGACACAAAAAGTACAATAAGAGTGCAGTCATGCTGAAGCACAGCTAGGAACAAACATTAGGAAGACAGCAGAGAAACAGAAGTTGACTACAGCAAAGAGCAACGAAGAAGCTGGGACAAAAATTTAATATGCAGTGTTAGCCTGAAGCAAAGATTGAAACCATGCTAGCTGTATTTCCCCCTTCTTGTACAGGGCATTATTAAAAACAGAATATACTGACAATGCAGACATCTGCATTCATATTAATACATAAAGGCAATCATCTTATTTAACTTCTTGAACAACAAATATACAATGTCAAACAGGAGCAGCCCTAACCTTGGGGTCTACAACCATCAGAAATTTATAACTGTTGGTAAAATCTTTCTGAGGTGTATTTCCTCCTGCACTAATTAAGTATGGAGAGCACACATTAGCACCATGCCTGGCACCGTAACACACCAAAATATGAAGAAGAAGATGCAGCACACACGGGAACATGAAGTACACTGCACCTGCCCGGTAGTCCTCAGTAGAAATCACCACCAGGAAAAAAGCATTGGAGCTGCCACTGGTGACCAGTTGAAACACAGATATAATCTCTATAAATTACTAATGTCTGTAACTCTCGAGTCTGTCTGAAATAAAAATGGGCACCTACTAAATGAGGAATATTTTTCTTCTTCCTTTCAAATGTTACAACGGGAGAAAAATAAAATACCTACTATGGTGTTTTCTGCTGGATTGAATAAGTACACATGCTTTTATTTCTTAGTGTTAATAAAGAGCATAAAAAACAGACATAACAAAAACCTACACAACCAGAACTCTGTGGTTCAATACTCATTATTTCTGCTGTGGAGTATGAATAATCGGTGAGGTCTGAAAACATATATGGTCAACACAGTTCCATACAGATATACATATCTCTTTAGAAAGATCAAAGAGCAAGTATGTTATCAGGCAATTACACGCTAAGACATTGGAAGAACAATTTCAATAAGCAGATCATTGTGTGTTATGAAAAAGGTAAAGACAATCAAGGTCTTCAGAAGTTACCTTTATAGAGCATTTTGGAAATCATCATAAAATGTAACAAAATTAAAATAGTTTTCATCATCAATGTTAATCAGATAATTTAATAGAATTCATAAATAAAAGTGGTTTTAGTGGTGTTTCCCCTGCTCCCCCCACCTCACCACCAGCATAAAGCTAAAACACAAGTGACAAATCTTCAGCAGAGACTGATAGGTACAGCACTGTTACAGGTGACTTTGTGAATCTATCCATATAAAAAACACATTCCCCTAAATTAAGAATTTAACATTTCACAGAAGAACACCTTTCATTTTGAATACTGAGCGCAGTCTAGTTCTCTGTTATCGTCAATGAAAACAAAACTCACCAACCTAGTGGCTTTCTATGATGGTGTCACAACAAGAGTGGACAAGGGAAAACCAATGGACGTCATCTATCTGGATTTTTGTAAAGCCTTTGACATGGTCCCCCACAACATTCTTCCTCTAAATTGGAGAGCCATGGATTTGATGGGTGGACCGTTCAGTGGATAAGGAATTGGTTGGATGGTCGCAGTCAAAGGGTAGTGGTCAACGGCTCAATGTCCGGATGGAGACCAGTGACGAGTGGAGTCCCTCAGGGGTCCATACTGGGACCGGTGCAGTTCAATATATTCATCAATGACATGGACAGTGACATCGAGTGTACCCTCAGCAAGTTTGCAGATGACACCAAGCTGAGTGGTATGGTTGATACGCCAGAAGGACCGGATGCCATCCAGAGGGACCTGGAGAAGCTGGAGAGGTGGGCCTGTGTGAACCTCATGAGGTTCAACAAGGCCAAGTGCAAGGTCCTACACCTGGGTCGGGGTGATCCCCGCTATCAATACAGGCTGGGGGATGAAAGGATCGAGAGCAGCTCTGCTGAGAGGGACTTGGGGGTACTGATAGACGAAAGGCTGTACATGAGCCGGCAATGTGCGCTGGCAACCCAGAGGGCCAACCATGTCCTGGGACGCATCAACAGAAGCGTGGCCGGCAGGTCGAGGGAGGTGATTCTGCCCCTCTACTCTGCTCTGGTGAGACCTCACCTGGAGTACTGCGTTCAGCTCTGGAGCCCTCAGCACAAGAAGGACATGGAACTGTTGGAGCGGGTCCAAAG